>Ga0209083_1000048_pt1 | contig 188150 bp, 187 predicted proteins | sample AM7aDNAmetaG_FD_184132 | JGI IMG/M metagenome (GOLD analysis project Ga0209083, IMG submission 184132) | Freshwater microbial communities from Finland to study Microbial Dark Matter (Phase II) - AM7a DNA metaG (SPAdes) (version 3) | ecosystem: Environmental > Aquatic > Freshwater > Lake ... | reverse complement strand
TGGATTGTCCCGCCTCTGACGTATTGGATTGTCCCGCCGCTGACGCATTGGATTGTCCCGCCGCTGACGTCTTGGATTGTCCCGCCGCTGACGTATTGGATTGTCCCGCCGCTGACGTCTTGGATTGTCCCGCCTCTGACGTATTGGATTGTCCCGCCGCTGACGCATTGGATTGTCCCGCCTCTGACGTATTGGATTGTCCCGCCGCTGACGCATTGGATTGTCCCGCCTCTGACGTATTGGATTGTCCCGCCGGTCCCTAGAAACCACCTGCCGGCGGTGATCTCTTTAATTTTGCTTTTAATAAATCGTCCGACGAAAACCTCACCCACCAATTTCTTCACTCGTTTCTCAGCGTCGTTTTCGTCGAACCAGTCCGGTTTAAAATCTTGGTCAACATGCAGTTTCCAGTTCTTCAGATCGTGATTGAAAACATCGCTGTCTTTCGGAAGTAGCTCGACCCGCACGAAATTAGGATCTTTTTTCTCGTCTTTGATTCCCGCTTTTTCCAAAAGCGTTGTGTGGTTATCAATGTCGATATCCCACACGATTGATTTCTTCGTTACGATTACGCTAAAGAATTTGCACATTTCACTGTCCCCCTTTTTGTTTTTATGCTGCGACGTACCGATTATTTTTTTCAATCCACGCGTCAATATCGCGGACGCGAAAGCGCGGCGCGGAGCCCACAAGAAAAACTTTCAGCCCGGACACGGCCCACTTGCGCCAGGACTGATAAACCGTTTGCGGAGCTTTCCCGACATACTTTGCGAACTCTTCAATGCTTAGGTACTGTTCCATTTAATCCTCCGTTGCTTGTAGTGCTACACTAACATTTGAGAATAAAAAAAATCCCTTGTTTCCTCTCGTGGTTTTTTCCTTACATGCTGTCCCCATTTAACTGTCCCCCTTGCATTTCTTATCGACAAAACGAGTGTACACTTTAGCACTAACATTGTCAAATTTAATTTTATGTTTTCTTTTGGTTCTTGCCTTTCTTGTGTTTAGTGCTATATTCCTAATTGCCCTGGAGGGTAGACACATGACTTTCGGAGAATATCTTAAACAGCTTCGAGAAGAAGCAAATATGCGGCAGACTGTTCTTGCCGACAAATTAGATATTTGGGTTTCACATATCGGAAATCTTGAGAAAGGTCGAGCTAATCCCCCACCGAAAGAAAGGATTGAGCAGATCGCCGCAGCCCTATCTCTTACCTCTGAGCAGAAAGATAAATTATCCGACCTCGCGTTCAACGAAAGAAATAAAAAAGAGCTCGATGCGTTCAAGAAACCTTCCTCAGTAGATGCTTCCCTAGTATCAGTAGACACCGAAAACTTAATCTCAGTCCCGGTCTTTCTAAAATGCCCCGCGTCTGTTAAGTCTTGGGTAAGTGGCGAAATTGATCGCTACGAGAAAATATCCAAAACTTTCACACAGGGGAGGCGTATGTTTATCATGAAAATACACGGGGATAGCATGGATCGCGCAGGGATTGACGACGGCTGTATGGTGTTGGTTGACTCAGAGAAAGAGCTCAGGAATGGGAACATCGTCGTTGCCAGAGTTGATGATGAATGTACGATCAAGAGATATTACAAGACGGATCACAAGGTGACACTCTCCCCGGACAGCACCAATCCAGAGCATCAGCCTATGGTTTTCACGAAAGCAAATAAGATCATCATTCACGGGGTAGTCGACAGCATCTACCTAAAAAAAGTAAAGTGAGGGCGCAATGAAAAAAACATTAATAGCGGTAATATTCATTTTGGCTTTATGGCCTGTCTCTCAAGCCAAAGCCTACGATCAAGAGGCTCAGGCGATTAGAGATCAAACGGATATGCAACGCCAAGAGGCCACATATCAAAACAGCGTGGCGCAGACAAATAGGATTGTTGATAGTTACGAACGAAATCGGTAAATGAGCACGATCTACCGCGTCAATAATATCTTTCAGTACGCCTACCACGAGAACGGAAAAAGAAAAAAGCGATCCCTCAAGACCAAAGACAGGGGGATCGCAAAGCTCTTGCAGGCGAAATACGATCTTGAACTATCCCGCCAAGGCTCCGGCCTCTCCACGGACAAAGACCTTAAAGAATACTTCACCTGGTATAAGGCCACGCATTACATCGGTCTTAAACCACTCCACGCGATAAAAGAGATCCGGATTCTAAAGCGGTTCGTGGAAGGTACCAATGCGGAAAAACTATCTCACCTCACAGGCCAACGTATTTTAGAATGGCTATCCTCTCAGAAAAAGATCGGGCCAAAGACTTGGAACAATATTCGCGGGATCATAAAGACTTTCTTAGATCCTGCGGTTCCAAATCATCTTAGGGTCAATCCCGCACATACAGTCCCAATCAAGAAAGCACCGGCTCACGGCGTTGACTTTTACACGGATTCAGAATACAGATCCATTGACTCGGCGGCCGGTTCAAATCAACTTAGGGTAATGATTGCTATAGCAAGGTACTCCGGGCTCCGGATCGCTGAGATACTACACCTTCACGCTGAGGATATATCTTTTGGAGAGAAGTCTCTAATCATGGTCAAAAATAGGCCGGAAATGGGCCACACCGTGAAGAACTACCAGGAGCGGGCTGTCCCGTTATGTTTAGAGCTAAAGTCCATCCTGGGGCATTTAAACGTAAAAGAAGGGCTGCTATTCCCCAAGTCCTCAAAAATTCATCCAGAACGCGCTTTAAACGAGGCTTTGACGAAAGCAGGGGTAAAGCGTAAGGGAAGGGCCTGGCACCTTCTCAGGCACACTTTCGCGTCAAGGGCGGCGCAGAATGGCGTCTCTCTCGTCCAGATCATGCGGTGGATGGGCCACGGTGATTATAAAACTACCCTCCGTTATTCCCATTTGTCCCCAGCATACTCCGCCGAAATCGAGAAAATCAATCTCGAACCTGCTACCAATTCTGCTACCGCCTAGATTTTATCGTCTAATTTGTATAGACGATAAATAAAGTGGAGGTGGAGGGAATTGCACCCTCGTCCAAAGGATTCGTCATTAAGGGGTCTCCATGCTCAGTTCGCAATGGATTTAATCCCCCAGGCCTCTGCGAACGAGATCCTGAAAGACGATCCGCCTAGATCTTTTCCCCGGACACGGCGACGATGCCCAAAGAGCAACCTGCTTTTTCGTCAGCAGAACTTAGCAGGTATCGGCCCTGTGACGTTCGCTAGCAGTTAAGCAGCGAAAGGAAGAGCGAAAGGCGTCGGAACCGTTACCGGTCCAACAGCCCTTTCGTTCCAGCTGGTTTTTTCAGCATTTGTGTTTTGCCACGTTTTTTAAAGAGGCACCTGACGAACCTCTGCATGCTCCCTTAAATGCAGTACCCCCTGTCGAACCTATTCACCCCCAAGGAACGACGCTGTTAAAGAACCGCGGGAATTATAACACAAAAAACTTCAGAGACTTCATAAGCTTAATAAGCCGGAAAAACGGAGCAAGGATTGTTACTTTCTGCGCCTGTTCAGCCTTTGAAGCTTTATGGGCTGTTTCAGCCTCACGTGCGGGTCGCGCGCTTGATGGCGGACTGGGTCTCGCGGGTATGGATCCTCTGCTTGATGGTCGCCCGCTTGTCGTACTGCTTTTTGCCTTCGCCAAGCGCGATCTCGACTTTTACAAATCCCTTTTTGAAATACATGCGGAGTGGCACGATCGCGATCCCTTTGCGTCCGGCCTGCCCCATCAGACGGTTGATCTCGCTACGTTTAAGCAGCAATTTGCGTGTCCGGATCGGGTCCAGTTCCTGATGCCCCTGGATCTTCGAGTAGGGAGAAATATGACAATTCAAAAGAAATGCTTCCTCCCGCATAATGCGCACATAGCTGTCTTTCAGGTTCACGCGCCGCTCGCGAATGGATTTCACCTCATGACCCATGAGGCTTACACCCGCCTCACACCTATCATGGATAAAGTAGTCGTAGTGAGCCTTCCGATTCTCGGAGATCACTTCAAACAAATTCCGAACAGGCTTTGTCGTGGGAATGGGTTCTTTTTTCTTTTTCATGGAAGGCACACCGTTTTTAAATTCAGAAAAAAAAGTGCCTGGCCGTGCACGATCTTCCTGAATCGTGACGGCAAGGTACCAAACCATTGAGATTTGGTGCTGAGGAGGGGACTTGAACCCCTAAGGCCTTGCGGCCACTAGCTCCTGAAGCTAGCGCGTCTGCCAGTTTCGCCACCCCAGCATGAATACGATGAATGCAGAATATAACTGTCATTAGCGGGTACCGTCAACCGCAAAGATGGAAAATAGAAGGGCCTATTCCAGCGAAACTTCTTTGGGGACGGCTAAAGAACTATTTGCAGCAGGAGCGGGCGCTTGAGGGGCGACAGAGGAAGCAATCGGCTGTTTCACCGCGGGCTGAGGCGAAGACACCGCTACCGCTTTAGCCGCAACCTGTGGAACTACAGCAGAAGCCTCCGGGAGAGGCATCAAATTAATGTTGCGAAATTCCAGGACACCTTTCTTCGCCTCTCCCACTCGCGCATTCGTAAAGACGAAGGCCACTTCGTTCACGACAAGGGATTTCGGAGCGTGAAAATCAAATTCCACGAGCTTCCATGTATTTTCAAAAGTCCTCGGGGCGTAACGACGAACTACATTGCCTTTAGATTTCAACTCGATGAAAAAACTTTCCGGAGAAGCCTCGTCGGCCTTGCGACGAACCTCAAAAGAAAGCCCGGCATATTTCGAAAGATCAAAATCCCGGGTCTTGATATAGACGCCGCAGAATGAGCCGGCCGGGAAAACATCGTATTCGGTCTCAAGAAAAACCTGCCCCGCGTCCGGATCTTTAAAAAATTCCCGTCCCGCATACCCGATCTTGGGTGTAAAAAAGGTACCGTGGTCAAAAACAACATTAAAAAAACTTCCGGCCTTTTTGGAAAGATCGATCTGCTCGGCCTCCATGACCGCTGATTTTTCGAGAAGTTCGTAGGATTCTTTCATGAGACCCCAGGCTTCCGAGGTAACCCGTGTAGCAGGCTGGATCACGCCACCCACAACGCTTGTCTCCTCAAGGCCCCGTATACGAACCCCTTCAGAACGGAAAAATGGCGATGGTTTCGAGACCTCCACAAAACCGCGAAGAACGCCGATCTTGTTCTCCTTCCCCGGCTGCGCGGACGCCTGCACGCGGAAAATAGCACCGTGGATATTCGCCACATAATCGCGAGTCAAAATTTTCAAAACAGCCTTATCATCTTTCTGCTTGCGTTCAAATTGGCGTGTCGTCGCCCCCAGGAGAACCCCCTGAGCCAAGCGCAGTTTATAAACTTCTCGCTTCCCCACCACGCGAGACTCTTCGTCCTGGATCTCGGAATTCTCCTTCAACCGCAGATGGATCTCATTTTCAACTTGGAAATTGACCATACCGTCTGTGCCGGTCTTAATCTTCTGGGATGTCACGAACTCCTCCCCACGCTTGGGCACACGCCAGGAATGAGTCTGAAGGTCATAAATCTGTACGTCCCCTTCAAATCCGAGAATCTCAAATGCGAGAGGTTTATAGGACCGCGGGGCGAATTGGGACCACAGGAAAAGACCCGCTGCGATAACGAGGACAACGATGAGGGGCTTCCAGTGGCTCACTGTTTTTGGCTTCTCAATGCGGATACTCATGGGTGCAGTCTATATCACATTTACAAGCTTGTCTATCTTCACGCAGGATCAAACTAATTGCTCCGGTCTCTGGGCAGTACAGGACTCGAACCTGTGACCTCCCCCATGTGAAGGGGGCATTCTAACCAGCTGAACTAACTGCCCAAAGACCGGGCAAACCTAAGACGTAATCTACGCGCGCCCGACGTATTCGCCTGTTTCCGTGTTGACTTTGATCTCGGTCCCTTCATCGATAAAAAGCGGAACATTAACCTTAAGACCTGTCTCACAAACGGCGACCTTTACAGTATTTGAGACGGAATCCCCACGAACCCCGGGAGGTGCTTCCGTAACCTTCAGGATCACAATCCCAGGTAACTCCGGGAAAATGGGCTTTTCTTCATGGAAATCGATCTTGATCTCCATACCCTCCTTCAAATAATACTTTTTGTCGCCCAGAATCTCTTCGGTCAGCATAAACGAATGATAATTTTCCATATCCATGAAATGGAACCCTTGGCCATCTTTGTATAGGAACTGGCATTGTTTCGGATCCAGGGTGATCCTTTCAAGCGGCTCGTCAGGGGCAAACCGGGTCTGAACGATACGCCCGTTCTTGAGATTCTTCAGGGTGATCTGGAAAAAAGCCCGCAAATTTCCGGGCGTGCGATGGGTGGCCTCGGTCACCATATGCATCTCATTCTGGTGAAGAACGATGGCACCTTTTTTGGCATCTCTTGCTTGCATTTTGTTTCCTCTCGTTAAAGATCAGGTCAAAATTTCAATGTTACGGGAGCGATATTATACATGAAGCGAACTTCTGGGCAACCCTGATTCTCATTTAGAAAATTAACGGTCCCAAGACCAATCCATCGAAACATAGTGAGAGTGGGACCGCCCAAACTACCCTTTTGGGAAAGAAATGAAACGTCTTTGCGGTAATCACGAGAGTCCCAAGTAACCGTCTTAAAACATAAATGAAGACTTGGGGCAATCCTGACTTTTATTTTCTTTTATTGCTGGTAGTAAGCCTTCAGACAATACTAATAACCGAAAGAATACGCTCCTGGGTCTGGCTCTCCAGGCGATAGGAAAAGAACTTTTTATTCTCACAGACCGTGCAAAGGCCCGTATCATGAACATGGGTTTCCAGGACTCCTCGTTTTAAAAGCCGACTCTTGATCACTCCTACAAGGTCCAGATTGCCTTTGGCCGCATCCTTCCCGCGATAAAAACCAGGGAAATGACCCAGGAATTCCTTACCAACCTCATAGCAACATTTGCGGATCGAAGGCCCGATCGCCACGCGAAGATCCCCCATTTTCGTTCCGCACCGCTTCTCAAAGATCTTGAGCATTTGTGCGATGATCCCATCCTTGACACCCTTCCATCCACCGTGCGCGATCCCGGCAACCTTCTGAACAGGATCCCAGAAAAAAACCGGGACACAATCCGCAGTTCGCATCCCAAGCACCAGCCCCGGCACCTTAGTGATCAGTCCGTCGGCGGGAGTTTCCAAAAGTTCTGCATCCGGGCGCTCGGCCACCACGATCGTACTGCCATGGACCTGTTTCACCGTAACCAAATTGTCAGAGATTAGACCTAACTCCTGTAAAAATTTTTCCCGCTTGGAATGATCGAAAATGCGGGAATGAAAACCAGCAATCACCCCTTTCCCGAAGGATTCAAGACGGAAAATACCCGGAGGATCTTCTTTGAAAATCATGGCTTCGACCTCTCGGAAGTATCCGGGGAAGCCGCCTCAAAGAATTTTTCAGCAGTTAAAAGCTTTTCGCCTTTCTTCATTTCAGGATCAGCATGAAAGCGTTTCCGGATGGCACCATCATGAAGGTAGTTGTTGATGGCGATCAGGATCATGCCCTGGTCCAGGGAATAATATTTCCGAGCGACTTTTCCGTCCGTGACCGACACAGCGTCATAGAAACCATATTCGCCGTAGATGTCATAAAGTTCGATTAGCTTCCGGAGATTCCCGACGGCCTCGGCCGGCATGAATTCAAGCGCAAGTGCGCTCGCGTGCGGCGTCACGACCCCAGACTTGTATCCTTTGATCCCAAAAGGTTTCGCTCCATATTCGGAATAACTGTCATGAGGATCCGCCGAGGGACTCATCCCCCAGACTGGCAAACCCAATTCCTCCCGAGCATACCGCATCTGCCCCTGCGCGTGAGCGGCATCATTCATTCCGAGTCCTTCAGGCGCAAGTTTTTTCTCTTCAAGCACGACGGTCGGCATGAGCGCTTCAAACGCCGAACCTCCCCAACTCGGAACGTATTTGAGATTCTTCCATTCATAATACCCACCGGCATATTTATAACCCATCACAGTCCGCTCCGTTCTGTTCTTGGGTGTCTGGGATTGCCATTTATAATTCAGGGGGAACGTCCGGACCATGCCCTCGAACCAAAGTTTTTCAGGGATATCGCCTCGCGCGATAGCCATGTAGATCGCAGCCCGGGGCTCGCCGTAGAAGACCCCATAGCGATAGTCCGTGTAGACACCCAGATTTTCGTAATAGCCGTGATACATCTGGTTTTCGACAGGATCATAGAAAAATTTGAAATTCGCTCGCGCCAGAAGCCGTCCAACTTGTTCCGAAAGCTCTTCAGGAAACGCGTTCTTCGCCACGTAATAACCCAAAAAAAGCCACCCGCTATCCACAAAAGAAACGAAATAACTCGTCGGGACCAATAGCGTCGTATCGTAATAATTGAATGGGAAACCGCTCTTGTGACAATCGAGTTTTTCCATCGTTGCCAGCGTTTTTCGAATGCGAGCGACGGCGTCCTCTTTGGTGATAAAACCAAGATCGTAAGCACTCACCACCGACATCAGGTAGACGCCAACATTCGTGATGTTGGTATAATCCCCGATCCACGCATCGTCTCCAAGCGGCGTTTTTTCGCCAAGCCGGATATTGTCTAGAGGCAAACCGTGCTCTGCGTCCACAATCTTGTCAAAAAACTCCCAGGTGTCTTTGGCAACTTCTTTCAGGAAATCCTTATCATCCTGCGAAAATTTTTTCTTCACACTTACCGTCTTAGGGAAACCCCGAAGACGACCTGCCAGAAATTTCGCAAATTCAGGAGTGCCATGGGGAATCGTCGTTTTTTGAAGCCCATATTCCGGATGATCGACGGCACTTGACCCGGGCTCACCCGTTCTCACGAAGCGGATATTATCAAAATAAATCCTGCCCGTTTTTTTCGTCACAAACTTATCATTGAAAATAAAAATGAGTTCGCTCAGATTGTTGTAACTGATCCGTGGATTTTTCCATGCCTCAGGATTTTGAAAATCGATGAGGCCGGTCATTTTATTCAGCGGGACGCTCACGGTCTGCCACTCCGAGGTCACGGGAATGATCGCCGACCCTTGTACCGTTTCAAGACAGTCCTTATCGAGACACTTCTTAAGCTCGATCCTGAACTTTTCTGTGAATCCTTTCGCGGCATCCCCTTTGACCGCCATCTCAAAATGGTCGTATTGACTGCCGTCAAAACTCATGAGCTTTGTCCAGAATCCATTTTGAGCCGGAACATCGGAGTCCACGCTGTACGTAAGCCGAAGGACCTTGGACTCCTTGCCATCCTTACCTGGAAGCGGCACGATCGTGAGATCCGTGTAAGAATTATTCGCATCCGAAGGATTAAGGTTCCAGTCGCCCGTGGGACCGCCAAGACGATTCTCGAGACCATTCTCAAAATCCGCGACCATGACGATCTTGGGAACTTCCTTAGAGGGCAATACTTTTCCAGAAACCGCCGGCGCCACCCGATCAGCGTCTGTCTTTTCCGACGTCGGCTGCGAAAACCCCTGGGAACACCCCGCATAAAAAACCATCAAACACAGGAAAAGAAGGAATGAGCTTTTTTTCATAAATACGCCTTGAGTTTTTTCCATGTGTCCGACCCCACCAATCCAGTGACCGAAAGTCCTTTGGATTTCTGAAAACTGCGCACCGCTGCCTTGGTCCTTTTGCCGTAAAACCCTGTGGGATTCCCTTTGAAATACCCTGTACGCTGGAGAGCCTTCTGGATCTTCAAAGTCTCTTTTCGATTGGGCATGGCGGGAGCTGAAACGATAGGCTTAGGCATTTTCCCGGTCGAAAGGAACTCAATCCTCCCGAGATCCGACCAAAGATACTGCCGTCTCTGGCTTCCCATAAGGCCCACAAAGATCACTTTGCCGTTGGACTGGACCCGCCCGGCGAAGCAATGGCGCGCCGTCCGCGTCCAACCTGTCTTGCCGATCACTCCGCCCGTCCGCCAAAGCATTTTATTGCAATTGTTCAAAAGGATCCGCCGACCGCCGCGGCTGTAAATGACCGCACTTCGGATCTTCAACGTGTTCACGATAAAAGGATACTGTGAAGCTGCCATGATGAACCGGGCCAGGTCATAGGCTGTTGAATACTGCCCCGAGGCCGGAAGTCCGTTAGGATTCACAAAGTGGGAATTGTTCGCACCGACGCTTTTGACTTTTTGGTTCATCAGTTTAGAAAACTCGGAACGTGAGCCTGCCGTCAGGATCGCAAGCGCCTCCGCCGCATCATTCGCAGACTTAATAAGCGCTGCCTTAACAAGATCTCGCACATAAAAACTTTCCCCCCCATGCAAGCCTATTTTGGAAGGCTGAATATTTTCCAGACCGCTCGGGATCTGAACGATCTTATCCAGAGAGAGATGATCGAGGGCCACCATCACGGTCAGAAGTTTAGTGGTGCTAGCAGGCGCACGCTTGGCATAAGGCTCTTTTGCGTAGAGGATCTGCTGCGTCCGTCCGTCCAAGAGGACGGCGGAGGGGGCTGACAATGTGATCGAGCTCGCTTCCGCGCGCGATGGCGGAAAAAGAGACGCGACCAAGACGAGACATAAGGCTAAAAGATTAGGGATCGTTTTTTTCATACTGACCCGCGGGACCCGATTTTTCTCAACACTTTTTTGCCCCGCTGAATGAGGATATACTTGAAAACCTGGCGGCCCCAATCCGTATAATTTTAGAAATCAGCAATTGGAGCAGTCCAAACTACCCTTTTAGGAAAAACATAAGGAAAAATGCGCGATACAGGATTCGAACCTGTGACCTCTTCCATGTCAAGGAAGCGTTCTAACCAACTGAACTAACCGCGCATGTTTAGAAAATCATGTAATTATCTTATCACGGAAGGAATGAATTTTGAGGATTATATGGGAGAGATGCCATGAGTTCAAGCGCAAAGGTACCTCAAAAGGCAAAAGCACTTGGTTGCGGTCAGAAAGCAAATAAGGCTCAATTTCCCATAAAAAAATTCATGAAGAAGGAGTATAATGCGCTACTGATAGATGTCTTGATCTTCCACCCCCAAAAAAGATGCGACGAAGAGTTGGTTTCGGCATGAAAGCTAGATCATCCTCCGGATGTCTCCAAGGGACATGGAAAAACTTCGAGAGGCATTTTGACAGGGATTTCGATATACGACACAATAAGCGTAGGATCCAGTAAAAAGAATGCTTTTTGGGTTTTGGGAAATGTGTTACAAATTGAGGGGTTCAATCAACGCAATGCTCTCTGAGGCCATTTCGAGCGCGAAAGACAGGCCAGCCAGTCTTAACAAAACGTCCACTGAACAAGAAAAGGCCGGTTAGTGCTACCAGAAAAGCAATTTCTTAACAGAAAATACGTTGTCGTCGGAAGCGGTCTTTTCGGATCCGTCATCGCTGAGCGCATCGCCAAAGTCCTGAACCAAAAAGTTCTTGTTATTGAACAACGTCCGCACGTCGGCGGAAATTGCCATTCCTTCCTTGAGCCCGAAACCCAGATTGAGATCCACACACATGGAACTCATATTTTCCACACCAAAAATCCAAGGGTTTGGAATTACATAACCGGTTTCAGCTCCTTCACGAATTATCAACATAAGGTCCTCACCCAGCACGGTAATCGCGTTTATTTCATGCCCATCAGTCTAGCGACGATCAACTCCTTCTATGGCTTGAATTTAAAACCCTACGAGGTCGAGGCCTTCATCCGCAAAGAGAGTGCCTCAGCGAACATCTCTGAGCCGAGAAATCTTGAGGAAAAGGCGATCAGCATGGTCGGCCAACCTCTTTACAAGGCATTTATCCGAGAATACACCACTAAACAATGGGGCATGGATCCCAAGCTGCTACCAGCTGATATCATAACCCGACTGCCCGTGCGCATGAACTACAACGCCAACTATTTCAACGACCTTTATCAGGGGATGCCGGTTGATGGCTACTTCAAGCTTTTCGAGCGGCTTCTTTCGCATCCGAATATCTCCGTCGAGCTGAATTGCAACTACTTCTCTGTGCGCGAGCTCATCCCCAAGGACTGCTTGGTGGTTTACACAGGCCCCATCGACCAGTTTTTCGATTACTGTCATGGAATGCTGGAATGGCGCTCACTTCGTTTTGAGACAGAAATTAAGCCTGTCCAGGACTTCCAGGGCACCTCGGTCATGAATTACGCGGATAGCGAGGTTCCCTATACAAGAATCCACGAGTTCAAGCATCTTCATCCGGAGAGGGACAAGCCCTTCTCATTCCCCAAGACCGTTCTTTACAAAGAATATCCTACAGCTCGCCTAGACTTGGCTCAGGAGCGTTATTACCCGGTGAACACGGCCAAAAACCAAGCTCTGTTCCTGAAATACAAAGATCAGTCGTCGCACAGCAACGGGATCGTCATGGGGGGTCGGCTAGGCGACTATCGATACCTTGACATGGATCAGACCATTGCCTCTGCTCTTGAGACATTTGAAACGAAGATCCTTCCCAGAAAGAGTGCATAAAATGGGGCCGCAATTATCGGTCGTGATGCCGGTCTACAACGAACAAGCGGCAATTGGGGCGGTTTTGGAAAAATGGAACCGCGAGCTATCTCGACTTGGCATCGACTTCAGGATCGACGTCTATAATGACGGATCGAAGGACAATACCCTGGTCGTCCTGAACTCCATTGCGCAAAAGCGGCCACGAATCGTCGTTCATGACAAACGAAACAGCGGGCATGGCCCCACGATCCTCCAGGGATACCAGCAAAACAGCGATTGTGAGTGGGTATTTCAGACGGATAGCGACGACGAGATGCAACCAGAGCATTTTGAGAAACTGTGGAAGAAACGGGAACACCACGACTTCCTGTTGGGACACCGTTTAGGCCAGAATCAGCCTCTTCCCCGAAGGATTATCTCGCTGATTTCGAGACTGACAGTCTGGGGGCTTTTTGGACGAGGCGTTTTGGATGTGAATGTTCCTTATCGCCTCATGCGCACAGAGAAGCTCAAGCCGATTTTCCATGCACTTCCCCAGAGAACTTTTGCCCCCAATGTGATCATTTCGGGGTGGGTGGCTCGCAAGAAACTTCGTATTCTGGAAGTCCCTGTTCCCCATAGCGCTCGAAAAACCGGCACGGTCTCACTCCAGAAATGGAGTCTATTCAAGGCAGCCATGCGATCCTTCATGCAAACGCTCGCGTTCCGATGGTCCGGCGAGATGCCCTGACGACAGTCCGTTTCGGCACGAATAGGCTCCGGTGGCTTCTATTTCTCCTCTACAGTTTCATTGAGTACTAGCCGTATTCAGAGAGGGCAATTAACGGGCCATGGTCCGGGCCGTTTAATTCATAACTGCGGGCAACCAGCATAGGGTCATGATGATGAAAAATTTATTCCCATCTCACAGATTAAGCAAGCTGGACTATTTTACAGGTGGTGCATTTTTAGCATTCTGCTACTTCTTGTTTTTCCATTTTGACATTGCTTGGACGGGGCACGATTCCTTAAATTATTTATTCGGTAGTCCGCTTGAGTTTTACGATAATTGCAAGAAATTTCGGGGAACCTGTCTAGGAACACCCTATCCACCATCTATATATGCAGCGTTTGCCCTATGGCTTTCCCCATTCAAATTAATTGGCCTGCTGACAAATCCTAATAATTTCCCTATATTTCTTACTTATTGGCTTAAGGCGCTCACAACTCTTTTATATGCCGCCTCTGGGGTGATTTTTTATAAAATCACCCAAATTTATTCCAGCAACAAGGACTGGAGTAAGTACGCCACCGCTGTTTGGCTAACAACACCATTGGCAGTTTTTTCTCAGTTTATTTTTTCTCAACATGATATTTTCTATGTATTCTTAACGCTGGCTGCCTTCTTGATGTTTTTACGAGGAAAATTACTGACAGCCTCCCTGTTTTTTGGAATAGCAATAACCTTTAAGTATTTTCCGGCTTTTGTTTTTATCCCCCTACTCCTGTTGTTCGAAAAAAGAATTCCCAAGCTCTTGCTTTATTTTTTCGTATTTCTTATCCCAACTCTATTAATTCAATATCTCTACGGCCATTCCCCAGCATTTACGGAGTGTGTTAATAATCATTGCGCAATCGACATGATCTATGCCGCATCGATTGATGTTAGCAGCTGGAGGATATTTTACCTATTTGCATTTTTTACAATTTTATGCAGCGCGACATATCTCTCTGAAATCAGTAAAGACCGGCTACCGCACGTTGCCGCTTACGTCTATTTGGTAGCCTCGATTTTTCCGTTCCTTTTTATCTCCTGGCATTCGCAATGGGTTATATTCTTTACACCGGCGGTTGTCCTGACCACCATGATCGGTAAGAAATATCAAAAATTTTTGATTTTTGATCTGTTTGGCATGTTTTGTTTTATAGCCGCAGTATTTTTGTGTTTAAAAACCAATTTTTACGAAACCGTGTTCAGAGGAGATCTTCTAGGCTTGCATTTTGAGACCTCGGGTAGGATGGCCAATATATTTGTTCTTTTTAAGGAGCATAGTTCCTCTGTGTTTTTTTCTGCATTCTGGGGGTATCTTGTCACTCAGATTGCATTGAAGTTCAAACCCGCTCTACAGGAAGATCATACGCTAAAAACAGGCTTTATTAATTACAGAAACGTAAGATATCAGTTCTATATTGGCATTCTTATTTTTCTCGCTCCCGCCTTTCTTTCCATATGTAAAGATTATATAAGCAAGGATCGTTTTATTGTTAATGAAGGTTCGGAAAGGCATTTTGGAGAGCTTCTTAAAAATAGAACCTTTGAGCAGTCGTTTATTGCAGAGGCAGGCTTATTGGAAGAGATCGATCTCTTTTTAGCAAACTTTGCACGGAAAAATTCCGGCTCAATCTTTTTGGAAATAATAGATCCGAGCAACCAAACGATTGCTAAGATCGAGAAATCTATGGAGTCTATAAAAGATAATTCTTGGGAAAAGTTCGAAATTGGGCCTCTTTATACTGTCATGGGCCAGACATATAAAATCAGACTAACGTCGTCTAGTGAGCAAGATGGAAATGCCATTACCTGGTGGGCATCTCTGAATCCGACTAACAGCTACGTGAAGGGAAATGCCATAATCGACGGGGTGCCTCAAGATACTGATTTTGCATTTAGAATAAAATTTTCGAATTAGAAATAGAGGGATTACCGCTGGTGAGCTTCATGAAAAGCTCCTTTTTCATGATATTCCTGTTCAGCATTCACTGACCAAATATTATCTTTCGAGCGAACTCCGTTCACAATATTCTCGACGGCTGCCATAGCCGACATTACGGAGTGGTCCATGTTGTTATACCGGTGCGTACCGTTTCGACCGATGAGAAATAAGTTCTCAAGCGTGTCCACATACTCTCTAAGACCCCCCATCTGATCGTAGCTCCCCAAATACGCCGGGTAGGCCTTGCTCTCTCTGATCACAGTGCTATCTTCCACGTCTCCACTGTTATAAATGAAACCCAATTTAACAAGTTCCTCAATAGCAAAGCGCGCCATCTTGTCATCGGACTGCCGCCAAAGATCATCCTCTTTCTGGCAAAAATATTCCAAGACCAGCCACGCTTTCGTTCTGTCCTCGACCAAATAGGGACTCCAATTATTCGCTACCACCAAACGTCCCAGTCTAGAACCCTCTTCCTGAATATAGATCCAGTGATCGGGGATAATATTATTCGCCGTCTTTATTTTCGTTGTATTCTTGATCTTCATTTTCGCAACAAGCAATCCCACGAGAATTAAATCCCGATACAAAAGCCCGCGGGCAATCGATCGGACCGTCAGAGGCACGGGATCCTCCAAAATCGCAACCATATCTTTAAGCGGCATCGTTGAGATGAAGTAATCTCCGGAAACAGTAACTTCCCGCCCGGTTGAACGATCCAGAATCCGGGCTTCAACAATTGCGCCACCCTGTTGACGCAGACCCACCACTTCACAATTTATATGGATTTCTCCTCCACGGCTACGGACCCTATCCGCGACTTCTTCCCATAACTGTCCCGCACCCAAACGGGGATACATAAACCACTTGGTCAAACTCGTTTCTGTTTTTTTTGACTGCCTGGATGAGTGCCGCGCAAGCACCGCACTTTTGAACGCATCACCCAGAACCTTGCCGATCGAAAGCCCCTGAACGCGTTGCGTCCCCCAGGAAGCGCTAGCCTCGCAGCAGGGCACGCCCCAGACCTTTTCGGTATAGCTCTTAAAGAACAGTTCGTACAACTTTCTGCCAAAACGATTGATGAAAAAGTCTTCCAGGTTCTTTTCTTCCTTCAGTGGCCGTAAACGCGCCTGGATATAGCTCCACAAGATCCCAGAAACTCGAACGAACCCCATGTTGGAAAGCGTCTGCCAGTTCAGACTGATCGGATAATCAAAAAACTTCCCGAAGGCAAAGATCCTTGATACCCGCCTTTTCATAATCAACTTCTTGTCTGCTTCTCGGATAGAAGTCTTGTCGCGATCATCCCCGGTCAAGCCCTCGTCGCTCTGAGGGTAAGTCTCCGCTTCGGTTTTGTTTTCCAAAGGCAAGAAATTCAGCCACCAATTAACAACACGCTCCGACTTGGAAAAAAAACGGTGGGGACCAATATCGCTGTAATTTCCATTATGAGGTACCGTCCGAGACAGGCCTCCAATGCTTTCCGACATTTCAAAGATTATCGGTTTAATCTCCGTCTTTTCCAAAAGCTCATAGGCAGCAGTCAATCCTGCCGGGCCAGCGCCGATAATGACAGCGACTTTTGTGCGCATAGTGTCTTATTCCTCTCCTTTTACAAAATTCAACAAGTAAGTGCAGCAGCTTAGAATGTAAAACCTATGCTAAGTCGTAAAGCGTGTACCGTCGACCACTGCTGCTCCCCCCCAAGAGGTTCATTCATGAAAAGCAAATGGATGCCTACGCTCACAGCAAACAACATGACAATAATAAGAGCGCTCTTTAATTGACAAGATGGCAAGCCGTTACGCAGTACTCTTTCCCCCTTTCACAAAACCTCTGGACACGCCAACAATAAACCCACAAATTCTGCAACCCAAACAAAAGAATTGCTGTAAAAAAAGCACCTTCGAATTATACATAAATGCCCGTAACATATCGCACCCTAAAATGCTCCACCGCCTGGATAGCCTTCGATTCTATCTTTCAGAAATGCTCCGTTCAGCAGAAGGATCTATAGCCGACCTACTTGAAAGAAAATCTGCCGCTTTCTCAGGCATCGAACGCCCGCATCACAAAGCCAAAGAGATCATAAAGATCCCTGACGACACAATAAATCCCCACCCCGCGACAATCCCCAGCCAAGCAACCCACCGCCACCCTACGACTCTATACTTGTCGATGCCCGTACAATAAAAATAAAGAACCGGCATCAACACGGGGAGAATATAACGAAAATCTCCACAGGTGGAAAAAGGTGCGGAAATTCGAAAGATGATGATACTCATTAAAAACAAAACGATAGAAACTGCCATGGGAAGATCCGCAGGAAGTTTGGGCCACTGGTTCCTTCTTAAACAGAAGCCGACCAGCGGAAAAAAAATAATAAAAATGAGCCCGCAGGACAACCCTCTCGCCAGGATCGGCACGAAGCCTTTGTAGGAGAATGAAAATTCGCCAAAAAGACTGGTTTTGAAAAGGTAATTCCAGAAGAATTGTCGGCCTTTGCGATCGTCAACAACTGAAGTATAAGGCTCATTCCAAAAAAGCTTGGCATCAAAACCAAGGTACGTCTTGAGCTTATTGTCGACCCCAAGTCCATGAGCCGACAAGCCACTCAAATTGCCACAGATTAGATGCGATCTCTTCCCTGACAACGAATCGAAAACGGCTCCCGTATAACTAAACAAGATAACCGATGCAAAAATCACCCAGGCCAGCCATGTTTTTTGAATGAAAAGACGCCACCCGCGGCTTTGGGTAGAGAACCAGCGAACTAAAAAAAGAAATCCCATCAAAAAAAACAGGATCAATCCACTGGATTTTGTGAACACGTCAAGAGCAGCAAAAACACTAGCCCACCAGAAATAAACGGTACGGTCGGAAAGCCACCATTTGATGACAAAATAAAAGGTCACAGCTGACAGAAAATAAAAAAGGCTATCGTTTCCTATCCTTGCGGCGTGAATGACTACACTTGGCCAGAAGGTCAATAGCCCAGTCCATAATATAAGCTCGCCTCCATCCTTCCCCAGCTTTCTCTCTTTATCTCGCGGAAGGCCCCCGGCGGCCAAACGAAATGTCATGAAAGAGAAAAATACGAACCCCAAGACATAGCCCATAGACTGAAGATGAAGCACCTCAAGTATGTCAAACCCGTTCCAGAAAAAAGTCAAGGCCCTCCAGAAGACAGCCGCAGAAAAATAGTACAGTGGCGGCTGGTAGAATTCCCACCCCTCATACGGATTAGGAATCGACCAGCATTGGAGAACATGCTTCACATATTCAACGTGTTCCATGACATCGTAGTTACGTACACCACCGGGCGTGATTAAAAAATACACCCCCCAGACCACCAAACCCATAAAAACCATACACCTTATTTGCCAGCCCATGCCGCACCGTCTCAAGGGAGCGCCAAGCGCACAGACCAGGCAAAAAAGACCGAACACCAGGACACAAAAACTTTGCATGTTCAAGAAATCGGTATAAACATTCACCCCTCCCTGTCCCTCTTCGTTGCGGACCTTTAGAACTAGGGTGTTTTCTCCGGAGCTCATGAAACGCCCCAGCGGGTAGGAGAACCCCCTCTCAAAGTCATCCAGATGCCCATTGACCAGCCCCTCCAAAGGAAGGTCATGCTCGTTGAGGTTTAAAGATTGGAAATGGTCATCCGGAATGATCCTGATCCGCTCCGCAGTGAACATGTTCTTGCGGACCTTCATCGTAAACTCAAAAACATGCCCCGCTTCGGGAAGCACGCAATAAGGTAAAAAAACTTCCGCCAAAGATCCTCGAGAATCCTTAAGTTGGACATCAGAGATCTGCATGGAAGAGGCCGACCACCAGAAAATAGAAAGAAAAACACCGAAGATCGCCAGCGTTAAAGCTGATTTTCCTTCAGTGCGAATCTTTATCCAAGCAGAAAGTTTACTGAGCACTCTTTTCTCCGCAAGCTTCTTTCCCATTCATCAAAAAACTTATGTACCAGGTGGCGCATTGCTGTTTGAGAACGGCGCGCAAAATGAAGCAACGCATCTTATTTTTCTTTAAGATAATTCTGAAGAAGTTCTCGAAATTTTCCAAAGGCCTGACCTCGGTGAGAGACCCGATGTTTCATTGCGATCGGAACTTCGCCGAAAGTCTTCTGAAAAGGAGGGTAGAAAAAAAGAGGGTCATAGCCAAAGCCTCCGGCACCCAGAAGTTCGCGCGTAATTCGGCCGTGGACCTGTCCCCTGACGACACCGATCAATTTCGCCGGCTCGGCCAGCGCAATGGCGCACTCATAATACGCTTTGCGATTCTCGTCCGGAACTCCGTTCATCATATCGAGCAATTTCGTGTTGTTGGCCTCATCGCTATGAAATTCCCCGCAAAAACGCGCGGAGAAAACCCCCGGCGCACCGTGAAGGGCATCACAGCAGATCCCAGAATCTTCGCCCAAAGTCAGAACGCCCGTCTGTTCCGCGTAGCCCATAGCCTTGATCTTGGCGTTCTCTTCAAAGGTCCGTCCGGTTTCTTCCACAATATTCACTCCCGGAAAATCGCGAAGACTGAGACACTGAACCGGAAAATCCGAGAGAAGATCCTGAATCTCTTTAAGCTTTTTTGCGTTGGTCGTCGCGAGCAAAAGTTTCGTTTTTAGATCAGACATGTTTCTTCTGTATCCCCGCAAGCTCGTGAATGCCTTTCTTGGCAAGTTTGAGCATCTGAAGAAGCGTAGCTTCCGTAAAAGGTGCACCTTCCGCCGTTCCCTGGACCTCGACTAGTTTCCCGGAACCGGTCATGACCACGTTCATATCCACTTCCGCCGTAGAATCCTCGGCATAGCAAAGATCCAGCACGGGTTTTCCGTTCACCACGCCCACACTGATCGCCGCCACAGAATCAAGCACCGGACTCGCCGTGAGCTTCCCATCGTCGATGAGTTGCCGGATGGCGTGCTGAAGCGCAATGTAGCAGCCTGTGATCGACGCCGTACGGGTCCCGCCATCTCCCTGGATCACATCGGCATCAAGCCAGATCGTACGCTCGCCAAGTTTTTTGAGGTCCACGATCGAACGGATACTGCGCCCGATCAGGCGCTGGATCTCCTGCGTGCGCCCCGACAACTTCCCTTTCGAGGCCTCGCGTGCAATTCGTTCGTTACACGAAGCCGGAAGCATACCGTACTCTGCCGTGAGCCAACCCTTACCCTCTTTTTTGCAAAAGAACGGCACTTTTTCCTCGACTGTCGCCGAGCAAACCACCTTGGTGTCCCCCATCTCGATCAGGCATGAACCGTGGGCATTCTTGAGATATTTCGTACGAATGGTCACTTTGCGAAGCTCATCACTTTTTCTTTTGTCGATCCTCACGATATTCCCCCTATACTATTTTTATTTTAAATTTAAAGGTTAACAGTCCCAATTCTTATCAATTTCTGAAGAGCAGAAATTGGGGCAGTCCAAGTCGCCGCTCAAAAGATCAAAAATGCTTGGACAGTACTTGCCCAAGTCCTTATTTCTTTTGATTCATGGCGACTTGGACTGCACTGATTTCTGATTATTTTTCATTAATGAAAATCAAGTGCTGTACCGCATACCTTTAATTTTAAATGTGATGCGGTGCTAGCGGATATTCATTAGTTTTTGGAGCTGGATCCCGACACGCACATCGGAAAGCCGCTTCGCCCCGGTTCGTTGCAACTCGTCCAAAAACCGCATGAGCGCGGGATCGGGATAAACTCCTTTGCCACAACACATCGGCCGCCTTGCAGAAGCAGGCGCGCCTCGCCCTGTCACATAGGCTGGCTGTAAAAAAACGGGCGTATGAGGCGCCACTTGCGCGACCATGCGAAGATGTTCGTCATATTCGCACAGGTCCACTTTCTTGGAGACCACAACCTTAATATAAACTTCTTTTCTTTTCGCGAGCTTAAGGAATTTTCGGTGATCTTCGAGAAATTCTTTTTGCCGCGTTACACTGGACAGCTTCAGATCCATTGCGATGATATCACAGGCCCCAACGATTCTCGACAACTGCTGCCACAAAACGCCACTGGTCTCAAGAAGAATTCGAAATTTTTCTTTTTTGAGCTCCGGACACAGACGTTTCAAAAAATCCGCATAAAGAAGCGGCTCGCCCCCCGTAAGGCTTACACAAGCATGCGGACCCGATTTTTTCTCGAGCCTTACCACTTCCTTTAGAATATCCGCCACCGACATTTCCACGGATTTTTTATCCACTTCATCGCAATAAGCGCACGCCATATGGCACGCCTCAAACCGGACAAAGATATGCCGCTCGCCCATTCGCGGGCCTTCTCCCTGAAGCGATGAGAATATCTCGGTGATCCCTGCGCGATCAGAGGATCGAGTATATTTCATGCGATGAGCAGCGAATCCGGGATCCCGGCTTCGCGAAAACCTTTGGCGCGCAAAATACAAGAGTCACAAGTGCCACAGGGCTTGTCGTCCCCCGCATAACAGGACCAGGTCATTTCAAAAGGAACCCCGAGCTCCTGCCCCAGCAGGACGATATCTTTTTTGGTGAACTTGATAAGCGGGGCTTTGATCTCAACCTTTCGGCCTTCGACGCCGGCCTTCGTGCCACTCCACATTGCCTCGGCGACCGCTTTGAGATATTCAGGCCGGCAATCGGGATAGCCGCTGTAATCCAGGATGTTGGCGCCGATGAAGATGGCCTCCGCCTTTTCCGTTTCGGCACAAGACATGGCCATGGAAAGAAACACACTGTTGCGTCCCGGCACATAAGTAACCGGTATCTCGCATGACATAGTTTTCTCATCGCGACCCGTGGGAAGTTTTATTTTGGCATCCAGCAGAGCGCTTCCCTTCCAGGGCATACTCAGCGCGGCAAAATAATGCGGGATCACAAGCTTTTTGGTTAGAGCTCGTGCAACCGAAATTTCACGGAAATGTCTCTGCCCGTATTCAATCGACAAAGCGATAGGGCTATAACCTTCAGAACGCGCCACATAAAGACTCACTGTGGAATCGAGCCCGCCGGAAAGCAGGCAAATGGCTTTCCTCATGGAACTTTGACGAGCTGAACGGTCTTCAGTCTTTCACCGAGGAATGATTCACCGATACGGGCAAAATTCCGGACATGATCCGTAATAAAGATCTTGAGCGGTGCTTGGCGCGCCCGTGGATAAAGAAGACCTTTCTTTTGAAGAAGGGTTTTCAGGCGAAGTGCTGTAGGCCCGGCAGAGTCCACGAGCCGAACTCCCGGCCCCATCACTTTTGCGATCACTTTTTCCAGCAAGGGGTAATGGGTGCACCCGAGGATCAAGGTATCGATTTTTTTCTTCTTGATAGGCGTAAGATATTTTCGCGCGGCTTCAAGGGCGACAACATCATCCAGCCATCCTTCTTCCGCAAGGGGCACAAAAAGCGGACAGGGCTTCAAAAAATATTCCGCTTCCGGGGACCTCTGTTTAAGGCTCTTGGCATAGCTGCCGCTCTCGATCGTAGCATTGGTCGCGATCACACCGACACGAAGATTACGAGTGAGAAGCAAAGCCTCTTCCACCGCAGGGCTTATGACATCCAGGACCGGGATCGGCAACATTCTGGAAAGAAGTTTGAAAGCAACGCTTGAAGCAGAATTGCATGCAATCACAAGAGCCTTGATCTTCTTTTTAAGAAGGAACCGGGCACAATCCGTCGAAAGACGGCAGATCTCTTCGGTCGACTTGGTCCCGTAGGGAAGATGGGCCAAATCGCCCAAATAAAGGATCTCTTCGGAAGGCAGGAGGCGGCGGAGTTCACGAACCACGGTCAATCCTCCAAGACCCGAATCGAATACTCCGATGGGTGAACTGGACGACTGTCGTAGAGCTATCGATTTTTTAAGAGAACAAATTTTCATATTCAAGGATGGTCAGCAGCGGGACTTTTTAGAGCACCGTTACCTTTTGCATGGCTTGCCGGATGCGGCCAAGGCCTTCTTCAATTTGATCGATGTCGAGGGCGTAGCTGAGCCGAATCCTGTCGGGAGCCCCGAACCATTCTCCAAGATAAGTGATTACTTTGAAATCATTGTAGAGAACGGATAAAAATTCCCTCGCGTTTTTACACTTGGGGAGCACGTAGAACGCACCTTCCGGCTTCCAAAGATCAAAACCGAGATCCACCAAACCCTTGTAAATGTAATCCCGGCGCTGGCGCCAAATTTGTTGTTGTTTTGCGATATACTCTTTGGGAGCTCTCATGGCAGAAAGCGCCATATCCTGGCCCACCAGATTCGTGTTCATCGAAGTATGCGTCTTCATCTCGCAAACGTTTTCGACTACTTTTTTGTCGGAGCTCCAAAGATATCCGACCCTTACGCCGCACATGCAATAAGTCTTTGAGAAAGAATTGACCGTAATCACATGATCGCCGTTAATGTGATAATTTTCGCGCTCGTAAATTAAATCCTTATACACCTCATCAGAAACAACATAAACACCAAGTTTTTGGGTAATCTTTTCGATTTCTTTTAACGTCTCGATGGCCTCGACCCTTCCGGTCGGATTGGAAGGAGAGTTAATCAAAACGGCACGACAATCCTTAATCTTTTTCTTAAAATCATCCAGATCAATCCGGCCATCCACAAGATCAGTAAAAACCGGAACCATGCCCGCTAATTCGATGATGGGGAGATAAGAGTAATAATACGGGCGAGGCAGCAACACCTTCTCGCCCTTTGACCATCCCCTAAAAATAAGGTCAAGCGCCTCAGAGGCTCCGTTCGTAATGACAAAATTTTCCGCGGTCGAGCCAGGATATTCTCGGGCCAGACTTTCACGCAATTTGACTTCACCCTGAATGAGTCCGTAACGCAAATCGCGTGTAAGATCGATGCCCTGGAAAGCTTCCTGCGGTGGCGGCAAGTCGGGTTGCCCGGAACCGAAACTGATCACGCCGTTTCCCTGTTTTCCGATAAAATCGGCGGGACTTTTAAGTTTTAGCATTTCGGTCATTTTAAATGATTGATTATCCTTCGTTGATTTCGTCGTCTTATTCGAGAGCGTCTTCATTTCCATCTTCATCGTCGATGACACTAGCATTCCGTCGCGTTGGACCGCTTCATCTTGAGAATTCGATCTCATGAATTCACTACGCCCTGATCAGCTCTGACTCAACCTTCGATGAAAATTAGGCCGCCTCGTCCTCACTTTCGTCCTTACCCAGGCCGCCTTCTTCGTCATCGATGATGCAAAGCACTTCGTCACGCTGAACCGTATCATCTTCATCAATACAAACTTCCGCCAAAACACCCGTTGCCGGCACAGAGATCATCACCACCGATTCTTCGGTCGCAAGTTCCACGAGGTCATCCCCTTCGGTCACCGCATCGCCTTCTTCAAAAAACCAGGTCCTCACCGTCGCCTCATCCACGTTCTTTCCTAAACCCTTGGCTAGCACCTCAAACATCGTCCGCTCTCTCCTTTTTTAAATGCCCGTGCAAGTTTCAGAATTTCCGCAGGTCCGCACTTCCCCGAGGCCCGAAAAGGTCTCCCGGGCGTGATAAGAACTCCGGACATACGCACCCGCAAAAACCTGTTCAAATCCTAAAGCCATAAGTTTACGAGTCAGATCCTGAAATTTTTCCGGAGTCACGTATTCCTGCACTTCCAGACTCTGTGGCTTTGGCTGAAGATACTGACCGAGCGTCATCATGCTGACCCCCACCGACAAAAGGTGACGTCCTGTCTCCAGGATCTCAGGGACTGTTTCTCCGAGCCCTAGCATCAAACCACTTTTTGTGATCCGCTGCGGAGCCAGTCTTTTGGCGATTTCGAGGGTCTTAAGCGAGCACTGATAATCCGCCTGAGGTCTTACCATCCGCTGCAACCGCTCTACGGTCTCAAGATTATGATTAAAGACTTCCGGCCCTGCCTCGATCACACAATGAACCAGCTCTTCCCGCGAATGAAAATCCGGAGTCAGAACCTCTACTTGCGATTCGGGGATCTCCCGTTTCACGGCCCGTACGGTGCTGGCATAATGCCCCGCGCCTTCGTCCGCAAGATCGTCACGAGTGACAGACGTAACTACCACATAACGAAGCCCCAATTCTTTTGCCGCAAACGCCACACGCTCGGGCTCATCCCCGCGAAGCTTCTCACCCTCGCCGGTCGGCACGGCGCAAAAGCCGCAGTGACGCGTGCAAACACCGCCCAGAATCATGAAGGTTGCCGTATCTTTAGAATAGCACTCGTGACTGTTCGGGCACATAGCAGAACGACAAACGGTATTCAATTCATATTTATGTAAAATGGCATGGGTTCTCTGCGAAGAATTCTCGGGCAACGAACGCCGCAACCAATCCGGAAAACGCCTAGAGGCTCGCACGTGGGACCTTTCTCAGAATATCGTTCAGGAAGCACCAATAAGAAAATCGTGTGTTTTTATCAGAAAGCACGAGGAGTGTCAAGCTTCAAAGATATCCCCTTCGCGTCGTTTTTCAAGAACTGTAAGTCATTGCCAAGACGAGTTTTAGTCCCAATTCTTATCAATCTTAAAAAAGCTGAAATTGGGGCCATCCTGGCCAAACTTTTAAGAAGTCGAAGTTCAGGCAGGATCGTTCAAGAAAGGCAAAAGCAATTCGCGCGGCATACCAATGTCTACGACTTCGATCGCTCCGGCATGCCTGGGCCCTTCGCCTTCAAAAAGTCCGCGTTTTGGCAAAGTCAGCGTCACAGTCCATGCCGCTTGGACCGCAACCCCATGAACTTGCCCGGTGTCCGCGTCCAGCCCGGAAGGAATATCGATGCTTACCACAGGTCTTTGACTTGCGTTGATCGCACGAATAACTCTTTCAAAAATCCCGTTCACGGAACTATGGATCCCAACGCCAAAGATCGCATCCACGACAAGTTCCGAATCTTGACAATAAGTGAAGATTTTCTCTTCGGAAACGGCCGCCAGCAAGACCCACGGGATATTCATTTTTTTCACGATTGAAAAATTCAGAAGCGGATCAGTTTTGAACCGGGCTGGATCTTCAAGAAGAACGACCTGCACAGAAAAGCTGCGATTTGCGAGATTTCGCGCGACCACCAGACCATCTCCGCCGTTATTCCCTTTTCCTACAAAGATCAGGACCTTACAAGGTTTGTATTCACGGGAAATAACGTCACTGACACTCCGCCCGGCGTTTTCCATCAGGAGAAGACTCGGCATACCATACTCACGAGTCGCCATTTGATCGAGCCGGAGGATTTCCTCGGCACGGATTCTCACAGACTTAAAAGACGACGAGGAATCAGCCCTGGGGCACATAAAAGTATAAGGGGGAACCAGAACGGTCCACGTTACCAGCGGTGAAACAAAAGCACAGATTTAGTCAGCATTCTCCAAGGCGCCTTTCATAAGAAAAAATATGTCCCTGGGCTGCGGCGCCCCGCTTCATCGAAAAGCGCTCAGCTTTTTTCCGTAATGGGCGCATCCGGTCCACGGGTCAACGGGGATCTTAAAGAAGATTTTTTTTCGCTATCGAGAACCGCGGATTCACTTCCGAGGAAAAGGATCAATTTCTGAAGTCCTTGACGTATGGTGTCAACGCCACGAATCCATTCTCCGAGTTCGCGTGTCGCCGCGGCATTCTTCCGGTCCGTGCGACTCCGGTAGCGGCGATGGTCTTCCTCGACTTTTCCCAAACGCATTTCCTGCTCGACAAGTTTCGCGTCATACTCTTGGGAGATCGTAGCTCTCTCCCGAGCAAGTTGCGCGTGTTCCTGACGCAAGGATTCATACTCCTGAGCTTTCTCGGCCAACTTCAAGATCTGCTTCTCGAATTGAGCAAGCGCACCATCCCGAGATCGGAGAGACTCCGTCATCTCCTGAATGTTCCGTTCCAATCCCTCGATCTTTTTGGTGAATTCCTGCTCATGGCTCCGGAGAGTCGCGAGCTCCTGTTGAGTTTCTGACGCGGCTTTTTCAGACTGCCGAGTGAGATCATCTTTCTCATGGGTCAAATGCTCGACCGCGGAAATCTTCTGCAACAGATTGGTCTCAAGCTCGCGCACCTTCTCACTCAACGCTACGGTCCTGGAGCGCCACTCTTCCCCTTCACGGCTCAACACCTCGTGTTTTTGAGCTTCTTTCTGAAGATCTTCGTATGCTTTCGTAATATCGCCACTCTTTCTCTTTTCTTCCTCGAGCCGCTGCTGAAATTCACTCTTCACTTTTTCAGTCGCTTCCGCGTGCTGCACATGCAATTCCTGCTTCTCCTCATGAATCTTCTGGAGATTTTCGTTCAATTCCTTGACGCGCCGCTCCCAATCCGAATCAACACCTGACGGTGAAGACGCCGCAGGTTTTGCTTCGTATACCGAATGAGGTTGAAAATCACTCGCCGGAGATTCTTGAACGGGCTTCGTGGAGGCCGGCGGATTATGAGGAACGTTTGCCGGAGACTCTTGAGCTGGTTTTGGGGAGACTGGGGGAAGCTTGGGATCAATCGTCGGCAAATCGTAAAAAGACGCGTTAGGCGAAGGGGCTTCGTGAATTTTCGGCACATCCGGCTTTTTTTCATAGATCGAGACATTCTTCTCGACCGGGGGAACTTCGTCTGACTTGACAGTGTCCTTTTTCTCCTGCGCGGGCGCCTCGGCGGGACCTGTTTCATTTTTCATAAAAAAAGAAAGGTCCGGCGTCTGCGGCCAAAGGACTTGAAAACAATTTTTCTTGATCATATCGTGGTTCGTCGTCTCCGCGACCGCTCCGGTCGTCTGGAAAAACTTCTTGATGCGCGCAGCGAGCCCAAAGGAGAGATTATCCACGAGAATCAACGGCATATTTGAGAGGATCTGCTCAGCGTCATGCTTGCCCAACGCAAAGATTTCTTCGAGACGCTTGACGATCTCCTTCTTGTGCTTGGAAGGAACCGATTGGAGCACAACGCCCCAGTCTTCGGCGACATGGATGGATCTGGGTTCGTTCATGGACATAGCGTCTGCCTCTCCTTTTGAATTAATATTTCTGCTCTGACTACCATTTAAAAAATCAACGAGCTATCAGGACAGCCAAAATACCCTGGACATCAAGACACGAAATGTTTGAGCAAGCCAGATCAATTTCGGCTATTATACCCCGACTCAAAAATTTTTCTAGTACGACCTTTTTATTTATCTTAAAGGCACATGCATGATAAAACTCGGGAAACTCTCGCTAAAAACCCCCGTATTCCAGTCCCCCATGGCGGATTGTACGGATATCGCATTTCGTCTGATCTCCCGCGAACACGGACTTGAGCTAGCCTTCACAGAAATGATCTCTGCCGAAGCCCTTGCGCGGGAAAATAAACGGACCCTCCCTCTCGTACGCAGGATCCCCGGCGACCTTCCTGACTCTTATTATCCTTTTCAGAAAGGTACTCAGGGCGGCCCCAATTTCAGCTCCTCTAAAATTGATAAGGATTGGGACCGGCCGCTCGGCGCGCAACTGGTCGGACATAACCCGAATTCCATGGGAAGAGCTGCAGCCATGATCGAGGCGATGGGATTCGAGATTCTGGATCTGAACTTCGGATGTCCCGTGCGCAAAGTCACGGGACCCGGCGCGGGATCCGCACTTCTCCAACGTCCAGACCTCGCCGCAAAGATCTTTAAAAATGTCATAACCCATGTGACCAAGATCCCGGTGACCGTCAAGATGCGCACCGGATTCACCGATCCAAGCGGCAAGGAAGCTCTATCCATCGCCCGCCTGGCGGAAGAACATGGCCTTTCCGCAGTCACCATTCACGGACGAACGCGCGCCCAGGGCTACACAGGAAAAGCGGACTGGGGAGTGATCGGTCTTGTTAAAAAAAACCTTAAGATCCCCGTCTTCGGCAACGGTGATATTTTCACGCCCGAAGACGCCAAACACATGATGCAAATGACAGGATGCGACGGAGTAGCGGTAGGCCGCGGCGGGCTCGGAAATCCATGGCTCTATGCCGGCATCCGATCCGTCCTAGCGGGTCATACACCGAACCCACCTTCGTTTGCGGAAAAAAAACGAGTCGCACTTGAACACATCCGGCTCGAGGTCGAACATGAAGGTGAAAAAATGGGCGTACTTCAGTCTCGGAAAATCGCGGCGTGGTATTTTAAGGGCTGTCCCAACGTCGCCCAACTTCGTAACAAAACCAATCGTGCTACGACCTTAAAGGAAATGACCTCCTTGATTCTCAACTATGAGAAAAAAAACGAATGATCAAGACGGCCCCAATTTCAACTTCATTGAAATTGATAGGTTGAGGGACCCGCCAGAAAGAGAAGGCTCCAACACCCTTCCCCTACACCCCATCACTACATATGGCGCCGCACCCAATCCGAGGAACGATCGGCTGAGGAACGGTAAACAATTGAGGCGATAATCTTCTTGAGCGTCTGGCGAAGAATCTTCACGAAAAGCGATGGGGATCTGAAATCCGCGGGTGCGAAATGTTCCGCACGATGCTCCGCCACCATGGCTTTCACGGCACGAGGCACCCGTCTCGCGGGATCATAAACTGCGATGGCATAGCCCCCCGCTTTCTGGATCACCGTCATGGAAGGAACGTCCGTGATCCCATCGCCGACATAGATCATATTGCGAAAAGGAATGCGGCGTTCTGTCTCCGGCATATGCTCATTGATGCTTTCACTGAGCTTGAGTTTGCCTTTGTTGATCCGAAAAAGAAACTGCGTTTTATTCGTGTCATTGATGACGAGTTTTGGGAAAACCGGCCGACCGCCCCGGAAGTCATACTCACAGGCATAGATCTTCTTGAAATATTTGCGGATACTGACCCCCTCCAGGATCTCCTGAAGCCCGCTTGAGATAATGTAATGCTCGAGTGTAATGCCGGCCTCAGAGACTTCCGGAAGGGATTTGATAAAAGCATTCAATTGATCGAAATAGCCGCCGTCAACGCCGGGATAGTAAGGGACGTGCCTTGCAAATTCTCTAAGCTTACGTTTTGTAAGAGGACGTTTTCTAAAAACAGGATCATCGATCAAGAGTTTCAAATATGCGAGGGTTTTCTCATAACCTCTGCGGATCACCAAGGCCTGAGATCTTGCCCAAAATCTCTTCTTATCGATCCCGTACGCCTTGAAAATCGTTTCTTCCTGCATATTGCCGGGCGAAAGCGTCCCATCAAAATCGTAGACGATCGCAATAATATTTTGCGCGGCTTTTTTCGGTTCTTTCAGCATTGTGGCAGGTCCTGATTTGATGAACAAATGAAAGGTCATCAGAGCCAGTCGATTCACCCCTGATGGAAAAAAGACGGGGAATTGAGTAGGCCCTCAACCCCAAAATCACTGGGGCGGGCCTGATTCGGAAGGCTCTTCATGAGACCTTCGCATATCAGACCCGCCCCACAAGAAATTTACTTTGACTGCGAAGGGGCTTCCAGCTTCAAGCCAAGACTGCGTGCCCGCTCACCCTGAATGTACTGAGAAAGCGTCCTGATGTTCTGCGAAAAACTCTTCTTCTGGTCATCCGTCAGTTTTTCGTTCGCACCGGGAAGCTGGATCTGGCCGACGGGGAAAAGGAGCGCGGCTTCATTGCTCGGCACGAGGACATCGATCCGTCCGTTCACGTTATTCAGGCGGTAAACAACACCTTCATAACCAAAAAGAGAATAAGCCTCCGGCGGGCTCATACGCTTGGAATTCTCGATACCCACTTTCACAACAAACGCGGAAGCGACGATCGCAACCGCCGCGATCACTGCAATAATGATATTCTTCATCTCAATCCTCCTAGGATTCCTTCGTTGAACTGCTCTGTTATTGGTTGACGACTGATCTATACACTTTAATACACTGAAAAAATTATTTGAAGTACCGCTCCCGGTAGAACTTGAGTTCTGCGATCGATTCCCGGATATCTGACAACGCGCGGTGCGACTTGCCTTTCGGCGGCTCCTTATCCTTCGGATACCAACGCGCGATGAGCGCCTTCAGAGAACTAACATCGACATGTCGGTAATGAAGATAGCCATCGATCTTTGGCATGTATTTTAGAAGGAACCTTCGGTCGTGATGTACGGAATTACCACAAAGCGGCGCCTTCTTCGGCTTACAATATTCCTGAATGATCTCCAAAGTCAACTGTTCAGCCTTTTTTACGGTCATGGTCGATGCCTTGACCGCTTCGATGAGACCCGACTTGCCATGATGATCCTGATTCCATTCATCCATTCCCCTGAGGATGTTCGAGGGCTGATGGATCACAAGATCAGGCCCTTCAGCCAAGATATTTAAATTCCCATCCGTAATGATCGTGGCAATCTCAAGGATCTTTTCTTTTTCCGGGTCCAACCCCGTCATTTCCATGTCGATCCAGACCATGTTATTGCGATGGATCTTGGGGATCATGCTAAGCCTTCTTTCTCATATCCGCAATGCGGAGATCTTCGTTAGCATAAAAAAAATCGTCGAATTGTGCTTCAAAAACGATTTTGAGAGCTTCGCTTACTTGCATCATAAAATGAAACCCTGCGTTAAGCGCCCCGGCGTCATCGTCTCCGGGTTTCACGATGGCCTCAAGCCCCAACTTGTGAAAAAGATGTACCAACACGCCTAAGACCGGCGACTGCTCCTTATCCGCATTAGAAGCATAAAGACTCTCGCTGAAGCGGGTCGCTTCCTCAAGTGACTTCGGCGATTCAAAAAGGCTCATCACTTCTTTAAAATAAAGATTCTTTAGATCCTTATCTTCAATCCGGTGATGCGCCCAGCAACCGACCCAATAGACACATCCCAAGGCCAGCTTGGCAGGCACATACTCCCGGCAAAAAGCCCCGAATGCGGCACTCTTGAGCCTTGGCTCCAGAGCACAGAATTCACGATAGATAAGATCATGACCTTCACTCGCTAAAACGAGTTCGATCAACGCCTTCGCACATTTTTGAAACGATTGTTTCTTATTTTCCACCACTAAAAATCTCCAAGAATAAACTTGGGTTATCCTATCAAGACATAGCATGACTTGCAAGGCGCGAAATTACCCAAAACCACCTTTCGCTTACGGAAAAATCACCGAACGATCACCATTGTTTTTGCTATTATCGCTATCAACGCCCTCAGTGACGACATCTATTGCGGCAGCAACCACTCCTTCGAGAGAGTCGAATGAGTAACAGTATAAAGCCTTCCCATCATTCTGCATTATCTCTTTCATACATGCTCCGGTGTGATTCTCTTGAACATTGTGTCCGCGGCGTAAAAAAGTATCCGGACGAATAACAATTACTTGTCTCTAACCTAGAGGCATGGGATCTATTCCGATAGTTCTGATTTTCTGTTTTCACATTAACTCATCATGCTTTTTGCCGTTCTTATGATATAAAGGATGCCCATGGCCCGAAGAAAACTCTTTAAATTCAGACTCTCCAAAAAACAGAAAAGACGCTTCTCCGTTTTTCTAATGATTGGACTTTGTGTGTGGGGTGGTTTTTGGCTTTTTCACCAGCCCCCACACCCCCTCAGGACCCGCCCCAAACTTCGTCCTATCCCGGCAACCCACTTACGGAGAGAGCATCCCAAAATCGCTTTCGTGATCGATGATATCGGCGCTCATAACAAACTGACCCAGGAGCTTATCTCCCTAGACCCAAGAGCCACCTATGCCATCCTACCACTTTTGCCTTACTCACGATTCTTCGGTGAATTGGGCCGGCAACACCATGCAGACGTAATCTTGCATCTCCCCTTGGACACCGTGCTTGATAAAGTGCCCGGACCCGGACTGATCGTGAGCAATATGCCGGATGAAGACATCGTGGACATGCTGCGCCGCGACCTTAATTCTGTCCCGAACCATATCGGCGCCAACAATCACATGGGTTCCAAAGGTACCGCTGACCGCCGGGTCATGAAACTCATCCTCGAAGAGTTCAAAAAGGACCACCTCTTCTTCCTCGATAGCTACACAAGCCGAAGTTCAGTCGTTGCCGAAGTAGCCCGCGAGGTTGGTGTTCCCTACGCGACCCGCGGCTCTTTCCTGGATAATGTGGATAAAAAACAGGCAATCCTGGATGCGATTAAGTTACTTGAACAGACCGCCAGGGAACGCGGCACCGCGATCGCCATCGGTCACTACAGGAAAAACACTTTGGAAGTTCTAAGGACAGAGATCCCAAGGCTTGAAGCTGAGGGATTTGAAATCGTCCGGCTGAAAGACCTCATTCAAAAAACAAGGCCTTAACGAGACGAAGCGACCCGAGCACGAAAAGTTTCGTGATGCAGACCGGTAAATTCCATTCGAACGAATTGTCCCACATAGTCCTGATCCGCCTCAAGGATCACGCGCCGGTCCTGGTCCATACGGCCAATCTGTTCCTTGGGATTATCGGAGTTACGCCCTTCCACAAAAACCGTGAATACTTTCCCAAGGAATGACTGGCTCTTGGCTTCGGTGATCGCCCGCTGAGCCACTAAAAGTTCCTGATTTCGCGAGACCTTCCTATCCAGCGGAACATCATCTAGCAGCAGAGCTGCAGGCGTCCCTGGCCGCACGGAATATTTATAGATAAAAGCACTGTCGAACCTTATCTCTTCGAGTGCACGCTGTGTCGCGCCATGGTCGTCTTCTGTTTCCCCCGAAAATCCCACTATGATATCGGTTGTGATCGAGATGTCCGGAACTAATGCGCGCAACCTGTCGATCTTCGCTTTATAGTCCGCGTAGGTGTGAAGCCGTTTCATACGTTTAAGCATACGATCAGAACCCGACTGGAGCGGCAGGTGGAATCGACGGCCGATCTTGGGATTCCGTGCGATCACCTGAAAAAGTTCTTCCGTCGCATCGGAGGGGTGAGAAGTCGTGAATGAAACTCTCTCCAAACCTTCTATGCTACAAAGCATCTCCAACAGCTCCGGAAATGTCGCCTCGCTCATTCTCCGTTCTCCACTCCCCGTTCCCCGGCCGTTATAAGAATTCACATTCTGCCCGAGAAGCGTGATCCATTTTATTCCCCCCGACACCAGACGCTCCGCCTCACGGCATACCTCCCTCGCCGGCATCGAGACTTCGCTCCCCCGCGTCATCGGAACAATACAGAACGTACAAGCCTTGTCACACCCGGTCATAATCGGAAGCCACGCATGGAAACCGCTACCGCGCTTGGTATATTCGCTATATTCTATCGAAATACCGTCCTGTTTGATGCGAGCGACCTGCTTGCGCGTTTCGAGCACTTGACGGATCATCGCCGGAAGTTCCTTGATATGACGCGTTCCGACCATCAGATCCAAATACGGAAATCTCTTGAATAGCTTTTCCCGGTGCTCCTCGACCATACAACCCATAAGACCGATTATGAGCCTTGGATTTTCTTTCTTTTCTTTCCCGAGCATCCCGAGCCGTCCCCAAACACGCTCTTCCGCGTGATCCCGAACTGAACACGTGTTCATAAGGACAATATCCGCGCCCTTTGAAAGCCTGGGTTTTCCTAAAGCATCCAGACAATCTTCGGGATCATCGGCCTCCGCGATCACCTCAAAGCCTTCTTTCTCAAGAATCCCCGCCGCCACTTGAGAATCATACGTATTCATCTGACAGCCGAAGGTTCGCAAAAGACAACGTAACTTCTTCGGCTCGGATTTTTCCCTTTGGGAGTTATTTGTAATGGATTTTGGCATTCTTTAATTCCCGTTTCATAGCAATACTTCCAAGGTTGATTCAGTTCGAATGAGACAATCAGCTGGTTTTCCACTTCGATCCTGCTAAATATAACACGAACAAACTCCTTAATATCGTGATCTGTAAACTCTTTGGCACTAGCAAGACCCTGAATACGTACAAGAAAATTCCGCGCTCTTAGATTCTTATCAACACCGCTCTCGTTATCCGCAAGCCTAACATGTGCATCCTGAAGCTCTTTTTTGAGTTTCTTTTCTTCGGCCCGAAGCCCCGCAGCCTCCTCTTTAAAAACTTCGGGGCTGATAGCATCATCGGCATGCGCCTTGAACAGCAGCTTTTGACTTCGCAGATTTTTTTCTTTCTTTTGATTAATCTGAGAAACTAAGCGCAAATAATGCTCTTCTGGTTCCGCCGCCGCAACAATTATTGCGTCCTTAAGGTTCTTTATCACGTGCAAGCTTTGCGCGAGAGCTTCGAGAATGGCCCATACCTGGATTTCCAATGCATTTGCCGTCACGCCCCTATTGCGGCAATGGCGAATCACATGAGAAATCGAAGAACACCGGTACCAAGCCCGTTTTTCACCTGTGGTTGAATTTCTGCTCAACATATTACCCCGAAAAGGTAATCCACACTGCTTACAATAAACAACTCCGGACAAATAATAGATATTATCTTTAAATCTTATAATATTCGTTGTCCGGTTGAGGGCCAGCTTTTCTTGGGCCAGATCATAATCCTTTTTATCGATAATGGCGTCGTGTGCATTCTCAACTTCGATAATTTCCGCTGGGTCGTTCGCAAAAGAGCGGTACCCCTTTCCGGTTTTTGTTTTCATTTTCTTCGAATAGTGCTTACGATTCCAAACTAGCATCCCTAAATAAACTTTGCTCCTCAAAATATCGCGAATCAGCTTGGGGTAAAACATATGCCCTTCGCGGGAACACACCTTATTTTCCAGCAATTCTCTCGCGATCAGCTTCGTCCCGACGCCAGCCACATACATTTTGTATATTTTTTTTACGACTTCGGCTTCTTTGGCGTTGATTTCAAGCCGCTTAATCTCTTTATTATAAGCATAGCCATATGGTGTATAGCGCGCGCCCTGCCAGTGCCCTTTTTTGACACCTGAAATCATTCCAGGAAAAACCCGTTCGATGAGCCGATTTCTTTCAAATTCGGCATAGCTGCCCAACATCTGGATTGCCATTTTTCCTGCACTGGTAGTCGTGTCGAATGGCTCGGTAGCAGACTTGAATCCAATGCCCATATCATTTAACTCTTCGAGGAATATCAGCAATTCTCGCAAATTCCGGCTAAGTCGGTCTTGTTTATAAACCAGAACAAGATCGATTTTTTTCTCAAGAGCATCTTTGCGCAACATCTGAAATGCGGGACGGTCCATTGAAAATGCTGAATAGCCATCATCTTCGTAAATAGCGCATCCCTCTATACTGCAAAAAGTTTCCCAATTCATCAACTTTGCGTGTTGCAGAAGATATTCGCGCTGAACCTGAAGCGAGAAGCCTTCTCTCGCCTGGTCCTCTGTCGAGACCCGTGTATAGATAGCAACTTTTAATCGTTTATTCATCGCAAGGCATTTCTCCATCGAACAATTTTTCTGATGTCCGATTCTGTAAAAACCGGCCAGTCACGATAATCCCGACGTGGATGAACCCATCCCTTTTTCATCCAATAAATGATGGTTTGTCGGTTCACCTTCAGCAAACGAGCCGTATCCGAAACAGTATAACGTTTTTCCATACTGGATATTATACTACTTCATTAGACAACCTCTTACAAGGCATTTTTTTCTTTTCGCAACAGGCAATTTGTCTCATAAGCTCGATACATTTTCAGCAAGAGTCTTATCCCTTTCTGAAATGATAGCTGTGCAGCCTCGATTTCGCGCTCTGTCAGACCTTGCGCCCTTAGCGCACTTGCTATTGAGTCCCAATCGTATCGTTTTTCGTTAATGTCTCCCTCCTTCTTGTTCATATGTTTAATCCGTTACTTCTGCGGCGTTAGGTCCGCGAATTGTATCCCAGGCTTTAGACTGGGCTTTGTTGATTTAAAATACCTCTCATGGGAGGTCCGTTTAAGACGTGGGCGTGAATGGTTTGTGAAGGTTTTTATACTTGAAATAAATTTTATCGCAGGGCAACGACCAGACGGGTAAAGACCCCGGGATGGGTTAAGGCCTTGAGAATTAAGAACTGACGGTAAAGGCCGGAAGTCTGACTCTGTTCTATAGCCGGTAAGAGCGCCTGGGAGGATAAACGCGTTCTTAAGTGCTATGTTTGTAGGGTTCCGAGTGTTTACTGTGGCTGTTCCAGTTGTTGCGGTATTTACGGGCCACGGTCTTATCCCGAACCACGAGAAGATTCTCGGCGTTTTTGTCTTCAGCAGCGTTGGTAAAGTTAAACGAACCGGTAAGCACGGTTACGCCGTCGATGATTATGACCTTGTTGTGCGCGATGGCGTGTTTCTTATCGATCATGACTGGGATTCCTGCGTCGACAAGCATATCAATCTTGCCGCCTTTGGCATGAGGCTGACTCTTATCCAGAAGAACTTTTACGTCTACCCCGCGCTTGTGAGCCGCGATCAATGCCTCGGCAATAGGCTTTGACGTGAAAGAGTAGGCCTGGACGCGAACATATTTCTCGGCCCAATTCAGATTGTCGACAATGGCCTGCGTGCAGCCGCCATGCGGGGAAAAATAGACCTCTTCTTCCGTAGCAGATGGCTTGGCCTGTATAGATGAAGTGGGACATGAGAGAGCGACGAGAAAGAATATCGGCCAGATAATTAATTTACGCATGCTTTTCTTCGTCATTTTGAAATGATCCTTCCCCCTCGCGCTCACTCCCATTGCGGGCCCAAACCATAGCCGCTATCCACCCAACCAATGTGTTGCCCAGAAAAAGATTCAACATCATGATCCAAAACCTTTGCGGATGCTGGCGGTTGTAAGCCGTGAAGGTCGGAAGCAGGTACACATAAAATGCAACGGCGATAAGAAGCAAAACGAATATCAAAAGGAAAACATCCCACGCCACTTCGTCCTTGGCGATTTCGTCCATCCGGCCATCGACGATTTCGCCGTTCAAGTAGAAGTGGCGGGAAGGCATCGACCAACATCTAAAAACCGTTCCGGGATTCTGGCGGGAATAATTCTTACATTGTCCATCCGTAAGGTAAACCGCTTGCTTGTATTGTACGGAATGTTGCGGATTTGTCTTTGAGGTATATGTCCCGGCGTTGCAATGCCCTGTCCCAAAACCCAGTAAAAAGACGAGCGCCATAAATGTCTTTATGTAACTCTTCGTCTTCAGCATATCCCTCCGCCTCCAGCATAGTTTTACATTTAGAGCAGCGCTAATTGTTTCGAACTGCTTTTCCTCCTAGCGCAAAACGGGCAGCCATCTCCTCTTCTAGTTCTGTTAGCAATAAAAGCTTGCCACTCATGATCTTTTCCTTTCGGGCATTTCCACCAGACTTTTTGCACTAATCCATAAGTAACATTCCGTGGGTTGATGTCTTTATTTTTAGTAGGGTGCCATTCCTTGGCCAGCTCAGGGTGTGTTGCAGCTAAACAATTATCCTTTGAAATTCTTTTATTTGAACAAAAAGGGCAACCAATTCCATTTACTCTATGTCTAAGCTCAGATTGCCATTCATGGTCATCACCTTTCGGACATTTCCACCAGAATTTATTGTGAGACCCTGGTCTAACATCATATGGCGTGAGCTCTTTATTCTTTGTAGGATGCCATTGCTTCGATAAATCCGGATATAATGTTGCAAGACAGTTTAAGTGAACAGCTTTCTGTCCAGCACAAATTGAGCAGCCGCAACCTCTTACTCGAGAGTTAATAGCAGCTTCCCACACATGATCCTCTGCCTTGGGACACTTCCACCAGACTTTTTTGTTCGATCCTGGTGAAAAGTATTCTGGAAGTAAGGGATCATTTTTGGTTGGGTGCCATTCTTTTGCTAGTTTGGGGAATAGATAACTAATCGCTTTTTCATAATCGATATGGTTTCTTTCGGTGCATAGTTTTGTAAAATACTCCGATGCAGCCCAGCCTTTAAGTTCTAAATACTGTTCGATCTTACTTAATGCTTCTTTAGATTTAATGTTTGTATATTCTAGAATTGATCGCAGGATTTTTTTGATTGATTCTACAGAAATATTTATCGCATTTAGTTCAATATCCCTACTGCTTATTTTTGATAATCCCTTTTCCCTAGCTCTGAAAAGCAATATCTCTGTTTCTAGCGCTTTGTTCTTTTTTTTGTCTTTTTCAGTCGAATTTTTATGCCAAAAAACACCGTCATATTCAATCCCAACTTTTAATTCTGGGATATAAATATCAACTTCATAACCCTTTATCATCGTTCTATGTTGAATTGATGGAAATATCGTTTTTAATTCAGAAAAAATTCTCAATTCTGGCAGAGTTGTCTTTTTGCAACACTTAGGGCACCCTGTATTCCGAGCTGTTCTTTTTTCAACAGCAACCCTCCATTCATGCCCGTGCTTGCACTTCCACCAAACTTTAAAACTAGACCCAGGATGAGTATTGTAAGGAGTTCTCTTTTCGTTTTTTGTAGGATGCCATTCTTTAGCTAAATTTGGCCTTAATGTTGCTAAACAATTTGAATTAACAATTTTTCTATTAGCACATACAGGGCAACGGCCGCCCTCATTCCTATCAACAACGGTTGTTTCCCATTCGTGGTCATTACCTTTCGGACATTTCCACCAAACTTTTTTGTTCGATCCAAGAACTACAGCATGTGGCGTGAGATCTTTATTCTTTGTAGGGTGCCATTCCTTTGCTAATTCTGGATTTAACGTTGCAAGACAGTTTGATTTAACAGCTTTTCTGCCAGAACAAACAGGACAACCATTTCCACTAGCACGATTAGCAATAGTAGATTGCCATTCATGGTCATCACCTTTCGGACATTTCCACCAGACTACTAAACCAGATCTAGGCGTATAACTACTAGGTTTTAAGCCCCCATTCTTTGTAGGATGCCACTCTTTTAATATTTCCGGATTTGATTTTTCAAAATTATTATTTTTGTCAGCATATCTTCCCGAACAATATGGACATCCAGCATTATTTCTTGCTCTGGATAAAATTACGGCTTCCCACACATGGTCATCCGCCTTTGGACACTTCCACCAGGCTTTTTTGCCAGACCCGGGGGTCACATCTTTAGGTGTAAGCTTACCGTTTTTGGATGGATGCCACTCTTGGGCTAGCTTGGGGTTTGCTACAGATAAATTAAGCTGACTAGTGGCTTTTATCATGGGCAACAGTATAACTTAGGGCCTAAGAAAAATTGAACGATCAGGTGAAAACTGTTAACGGTAGGAGCCCTACAAATGTAGCCTTTTGCATAAAATGCGGCTTTAAAAGGATTCATATTTCTTCCATATGGCATCAAGAGTCGCGGCAGCTCCCAGTGGTATTTTAACGTCAACCCATCCGGAGATCTCAGTCTTGTCGGGATTGATCTCAATCGTCGGACGTTGGAGGTGGGACGCGAAAGCCATGGGGTGTTTGATATAAGGAAACACGCTCGTCGTCCCAATCGAAAAATAGATGTCGAACGGCTGTCCCACTTCCCGCTCCATCAGATCCACTTTATCGGACTGTAACATCTCTCCAAAGAAAACCACGTCCGGTCTTGCTATGGAGCTGCACTTCGGACAGCGCGGTGGAATGCTGAGGCCGTCATAATTCTCAACCCGCGTCTTCCAACCACATCCTTCGCACCGGATGTCATGCATGTCCCCGTGAATGTCGATCACGTTCTTGGAGCCCGCCGCATGATGGAATCCATCGATATTCTGCGTCAGGACCCAGACCCGATCAAAGCTCCGTTCCATCTCCGCAATGATCTCGTGAGCACGGTTATGCTTCGCCCCGCGACACTTTTTCTCGATCTGGGAAAGATATTTCCAGGTGACCTCGGGCTTCTTCCTCAGCATATCCCCCGCCAACGCCATCTCAATCGGAATCCCGTCTTCGGTTTCGACATCATCATAAAGCCCGCCAAGTCCCCGGTAGGTCGGCAATCCCGAATCCGCCGAGATTCCGGCGCCGGTAATGAACAGAACGCTCTTTGACTGTTTTAGCAATTCCGCGACATTTTTTATCTTTTCGATATTACTCATTCAAGTGATCCGGGATAAGAGTTTATTTGCGATACCAACGCGGCCTGAAGCCTTGTCGAGCCGCGCTTTCTCCAAATGGCGCCTGGCATCCTTGATCTGTCCCAGCCGCAGGCAGGCAATCCCGAACTTCAGATAAAGCGTCCCATCGGGATCGTCCGGCTCTCCGCAAACATAATGCCCGAATTCCATGGCTGCGTCCCAATACTTTTTCTTCCCGAAGAAATGCTCCCCGAGCAAATAATTCGCCTGGTGCATCTCCGGATCCAACTCAAGCGCTGTATGATAAGCTTTGACCGCATTCTCGTCATCCTTGAGGCAACCGTAAAATACACCGATTTGAAAGTAAAGCTCGGCATCCACAGGATTCCACCGGATCTCGCCTTCCAGCTCCCGGATACTCTTGAGAAGACTTTCCGGCTTCAAAACCTCTCGCCAATCCCCCGACACATCTGGATCGAGTTCGCCTCCATCAAAGTCCATCCGTCACCTGCTCTCTCTGGTCGCTTCGCACTTGCTGTTTAGAAACGCTATCTATGCCTCTTTTTTCCTCAAAATGATCCGTTGTTCGGTGCGAAATGGAAGCTTGGCATAGAACTCTTTGATCTTGGGATAGTCAGAAGCCGGAAGCGCCATTCGACGTATCCGTCGCAGGTCCGTGATCTTGATACTGTTGCCTGTTCTTTCGATATCCCGGCGAAAGCTGAAAAAACCGTTATCGAGAATAAAACCTTTCGGAAGATGCATGACCTCGAAACCAGCTGGTAATTTGAAAGTGATGGTTTCTTGATTCGATCCATTGATAGGAGAAAAAATAGGCTTCTTCCTTTCCTTGGCATTCCATCCATCGGAACTGTCCGTTTGTGCCAGATCGAGGACCATGAGTCCGTCGTTTATTGGATAGTTGTTAGGGTAATCACAAACCGATCGGGACTTGAGCCGTCCGTATTTCGCGTCAAGCCCTTCGATTTTTTGTTCTAGCACCTTGCCATCCCCCGCCATATCAGCTTCCAATTTTTCAAAAAACTTTTTCTTTTCTTCCGCGGGCATCGCTTTGAGTTTCCTGCGAAGATCTATGGACTCGTGAAGCTTCCAAGAATTCAGGAACGTGTTGGTAGAGGAGCCATCGGGACGAATCTCTATGGTTCCGACAGTGGATTCTGACATCCTTGCCTCATCAAAAACGGGAAAGTGATCGAACTCACCGCCTTTGGGTCCGATGATAAAGGTATGCGCTCCCTGATACTGCAAAGGGTATTCCCCGATGTCATACCCCTGAAGAAGCGGGTCTGCGTAGAAATCCCCGCCTTTGGGGTCAATAACCTTGAGCAGTACATGATCATAAAGACCTAGTACCGGAAGATCATCCTTAGGATCGTTCCCCTCCGATTCCAAGGCGAAAAGGCATAGCTCCGCCCGGACTCCCACGGCTTCTAGCATGGCTTTCACGAGAAGCGACTGGTCCTTGCAATCACCGTACTTATTCCGGAACACCTCATCGGTCGGATGCGGCTCCATGGAATAATCGCCAAAAGACATCGAAACATACCGGAAGTTCTCCTGCATGTATTCAAGTACGGCCCGGGCTTTGTCGCGGGGATTCGTTTTCCCTTTGGCCGCTTTCTCTGCGGCCTTCCGGATCTTAGGAGTAATCTTCAGGTTCTTTTGGATGAGCCCGTAATACCAGACCGCTACTTCCTGCCAGTTCTTGACCGATGAAAGCTCGATGCCTTGATTAATGTTCTCGGCCGTAGGAAGTGGTGGAAACACCTCTTCTTCGTCCGTATTCGGAGAGTACTTCTTTCTCTCCCAATAATAAACCGTGGTTTCACCTTCTTGGCGGATCTCCGGCTGCCAGGAATGAAGGAACGTCTTTTGTTTTATTTCAAGACTCTTTGGAAACCGGTAAGTCAGCTTTTGTTCCCTGACTGGGAATGGCATGCTGGTGCTTTCAATGTCCCAAAAAGTTTTCGGCATGGGGCGCTTTTTGGTTATTTTCAGATACTCCAGATCGATAATCGACCCCACAGTGACTTCCGGCATGGAAAGAATCTTTTGTTTTTCATTGGAGTACATGCCATAGTCCTCATAAACGGAAAGCTCCTGAACTTTTGCCGGCGGGTGCTCCTTGCCGTCCGGAGTAATCGTAACAGCCCTCAGGATTTTGACCTCCTCCGTATCCGCATCGTAAAGGATCGGGATCTCACCCATAGCGCTCCCGTCTTTAGTCTGAATGAGGACCTTTCTGTGAATATAAGTTTCGTAAGACCAATCCTCATGAAGAGTAATGCGGCTCTCATGAAGAAGCATAACCGTGGCCCAGTCTTTGTGTTTTTCCTCAAAACTCACCTTCGTTTTCGGTTTAGCCGTTACCGGAATAACCTCTGGAGCGGAGACCTGGTTGGCTTGGGGTATAGCAGGAGCAAGCTGCTGGACATCAGCCAAAAGCGGCGGGGCAACTCTGAAAACGCTTAAAAACAAAAGAGCGTATACGAGCCTCCTGAGATAGTTGTTTTGGACAGAGTGAGACTGTGCGGGATTTGGGGCGGGCTGCATGGTGCGGTTCCTCCGGTTGATCGTTCTTTTTCTGGTTGTTCCGGTGGGTCTCTTCTTCCGTCTGTAAAACGCGGCGGTGACACGGGGCTCACTGGGCCAGTATTAACGGTTCATTTTAAAAAAACTAAATAGCATAAAAACTAACAAATCAGATCCATCATCCTCAAAGGAGTCCACCTTTTTTGCATTTAGCAATAATAACCTTTTGCCATTTTTTCCCATTCGAGTTTTTGAAAATATTCTCCCGCCTTAATAAACGGATCTGCGTCGGAATCTTGAAGCCAGACCAAAAAAAGATGTGATCCGTCTTGGTCTTCTTTAATTGGAGTGCCCAAAAGCCACGCATAAACCATGACCCTGGGAAGGCGCTTCTTGTAATCTATTTGGTCAAGATCCATAACATAAACGGTGCGATTATCTCCCCATAGCCGTTCGATCGTTTTCTTCACACGCTCCGAAAGAATACTTCGATTCTCTCTTTCCAATACATTGTCGCTCAGAATCAAATAGCCCCCATACGTTTCATTGATATACATGCTTATAATCCTGACATCGCGGTCTTTATATTTGCCCACAACTTTCATTTTCGAATCTCCTTAGTCGTCGTAAACGCCGACATACGTGCCGTCAGGCGTAAGGACCGCTCGGTCCCCGCCAACATAGGTCCCATCCGGAGCCAATGTGGCCCGATCACCCCCCACGTAAGTCCCGTTCGGAGCAAGCGTCGCCCGATCGCCTCCCACATAGGTGCCGTTGGGAGCCAAAGTAGCCTTACCATATCCAACATAAGTTCCATCAGGGGCAAGCGTGGGACTACCATCGCTCACATACTGACCGTTGGGCGCCAGAGTGTAGTCGCTATCCGCGAAAGCAAGCGTGCAAGCAGTTAGAACCAAAAGCAGAAACAATATTGTTTTCATTGAAACCTCACCTTATTAATTATTTAATGGAGCAAAACCAAGCTGTCCCTTAATACCATGCCCTGCCCAACTAAGCGCCTTTTCATCATTAACTGCATCCAGAATGTCTTGCCTCGTAATCAAGGCAATCTCACCTCGTGAAGTTCTAAATGCAGCACGGCGAGCGGCACCAAGCGCAATGTTTTTGATCTGCCCGCCTGTAATAACAAATTCATTGGCTAGGCATTCAAAATCGACATCCTGAGCCAAGGGCGCTTTCCCAGGGAAATGCCTTTTCCACAGAAGGACTCGCTCCTTAAGCCCCGGCGCACCGAATTCAAGACGAACCGCTATTCTTCGTTCCAAGGCAGGATCAAAACTGTCATGACGGTTGGTTGTAAGAATCACTACGCCGGTGAACCTTTCGATTTCACGTAAGAGCACGTTAACGTCTCGAACTTCCCAAGTCCTTGAAGCAAGAGAGCGACTATAAAAAACAGCATCCGCTTCATCAAACACAAGCACTGCGTCTTTTTCCTTAGCGGTCCTGAATACTTTTACGATGTTTTTTTCCGTTTCGCCGACCCAGCAGCTTTCGAGCTTGGAGTAATCAACGATCAGAACCTTCTTCTTGATATGCCCAGCCACAGCTTCAGCAGCCATCGTCTTTCCCGTCCCGGGAGGCCCCGCAAAGAGCATCGTTATGCCGGTCCCATATTTAATCTTTTCTTCAAAGCCCCACTCCTTAAAAATGAGGTCCTTGTTGATTAATTGTCCGAGGCTACTCACAAGACAAGCTTTGTTTCGTTCCTCAAGCACTACATCTTCGAGAGTAAACCTAGGTTCAGTGATATTTCCAGTTTTCTCGGCCTTTTCCCTGAGTTTCACGCCAAGATCCCTCAGTCGCTCCTCCGGAGTTCCGTTACCATGGTTGGTCAGAAAATTCAGCGCATCCGTTGCCAAAGTGAATTCCTTTACCTGAAGCGAATCCCTGGCCCATCTATGTTCTTCGATAATGCCTTCTTGGATCAGCACGGAATCCTCGTGAAAGATTTTAAAAAACCTCGGGACATCGTCTCGCGAAAAAGCAAGAAACCGGCTCACATCCATGACTTGCAGATAGCCCTCATCCCAGCAACAATTTCCAGGATTTTCCTGTCTTAGTCGAAGCATGGTTTGCATCATCCCGATCAGAACCATCTGTTCCTCAAAGGAAAGTCCGTACTTCTTAGCAAACAGCACAAGGGGAAAGTCTTTTGCGAATTCAGACGCCATCGCGCTTTCAATTGTCTGCCTCATCGTGATAATGCGCTCATTCAGTTCAGCTAAATCGTTTTGTATGATTTTGCTCTCATGGCAAGCTTGAACAGCAGCTGTCGCCTGCGTTCTTTCCCACATTAAGTCAGCAAGTCGATATGTACTGGTTAGAAAATCCGCATATGTTTGCGTCTGATTTTCTTTCGAGACGGAACCAGAAATATTTCGCCTTATTTTGATCTGCAAGAATTTTTTATATATCCGATCAGAAATCTTCACGTCCTTACCTTCGAACTCGATCAATCCGCTCTTCTTAAGCCGCCCTTCCTGGGAGAGACAATAAAGATTCTTCAAGCATTGCTGCCTTTTTGGAAAAATCGTCTTCGTGGCTTCTGCGCACGGAACCTGTCCGTTCGGCATGGTGAGACGGCTGTGTAGCAGCAATATAAGAAAGAGACGTTCATTGCTATCCAAGCAAGCGGTATCGGCAATTCTGTCAAAAAGAAAACTCTTCCCTTTCTTTTGAGAACCGATCCACCTTGCTTCGACCCTTGCGGACTTCTCTTTAATTTCTTTTGCATAGTTCCGAGGACGGGGTTTATTTTTCCCGATTTTTACAACTATTTTCTTATCGGGATTTCTCTCTTGCTCCCACTTCCTGTAGATATCCACCAACTTAAATTGAGCGTCCAGATATTCGTACTCATTTTTGAAATAGTTGCTTGCCATAGCATCCCCCTTAAAGAGTCTTTTAAGATATCTAGAGGATAGCCTATGTATGCGACAGCATTATGTCGCTTGCATTTTGTGGGTATTTTAAAAGCGGGTACTAGGGATAGATAGGTGGAAAAAGGCTCAGCCCCACCTAGGGCGGGAGCCTTTGAGGTAGGCGCTAAGGAGTTGCCGGACCTTGAGGTCGAGCTCTTTGGGCTTGATGACCCGGACATCAGGAATCCATTGAATGATGGTGCGAATGACTTCGTTGAAGTTCGCCTGCGTCTGAAGGATGAGGGAGCCATCCTTCTTTTCTTTCACGATCCTTTGCTCCGGGAAATAAATCTTCTTCTTGAAGTAATGGGCTGCATCTTTATCAATCTCAAGCAGGATCTTCTCCCCCGGTTGTTCGCTAAACCAGATATTTACGCTTCGATCGAGCGCCGTCTTTAGGTTCCGCGGCGGATCGAAGGTCTCATCCAAAACCTCAAGAGCTTTGATCTTCTCGGACCGAAACTTTCGGTATTGACGCTTTCCGTCCGGCATAGCCAGCAAGTACCAGAACCCTTCGAAGTTAACCAGTTTGAGCGGACAAAGTCGGTGCTCTGCGATGCCTTTCGCGGATTCGTATTTGATCAGAACCTTCTGCGAATCCTGGACTGCCTGCTCCAGTTCCTTTACAAACGGAAAATTTTTCATGTTCGCCGGGATCCCAGGCAATTTCACATAGAACGGTGAGGAATCTTCCTTCGCAAGAACCTTACTTACAAGGCTACGGAAGGATTCGGAGAAATTTCTCCCGAGCGAATTTGCAATTTCATGAAAAAAGCTTAGAAGCGACGCTTCTTCATCGGTAAGCATGAGTTTCCTGAGGGAAAACCCCGGCATGAATGAATAGACGCCCTTTTCCGGTACATCGAGCGGGAATCCGGTCATATTCAAAAGATCTAAGTCTCGTTGGACACTTCGAATCGAGACATTAAACTCCTCCGCAAGCTCGCTTGAGCGGACCTTCCCGCCCCCATTAAGCTTATTAAGGATTGACACCAGCCGGAATATCTTTTTATCGTAATTTTTATTTTTCATAAACAGGCCTGTTCGTCATCGTTACTTATTTGCCAAGAATATATTCGCAACCCATTCGTAATGCTGGGATTACTTTTTTGAGGCCAAAGTTTTTGTCAACATTAACATACGCATACTTCCAACGTTCGTTGTATCATCGCCGATAACGGACCTTTGAACGGTCGCAATAAAATCATCCCGCGAGTCATTCATATTTCTCTACACTCCCAGGCCTTTCTCTCTATCTTTTGAAATATCTCGAGCCTGTTTTATGGTTTTACTTGTGAGCAGCGTATCAAGCATACACCAGACCCGACCGTTGGCATAAAGCCCGCCGGTTTTGACCTCATGCCCAGGAACAAATCGCTTGCCTAATTTATAAAGGAAATAATCCCCGCCCCAGTCCCCCGCAGGAATTTCACGAATGTTGCTGTGCATGCTCCTTACAACTTTCCAATCCTCAATGCGGTGAATTGACTGCAGTTTTCCACCATATCTAAAAGCGATATAGTTCGGCGGCTCCTTAGGCCAGCCATTAACTCCTAGTGGATGAAAATACAGCCCTTTCTTGCTAACAATATCAATCCAGGAAATTTTCCACCCTCGCGGAAGGTAAGAACCAAGAGACACAACGTATACCCAGTTCGAATCAATTTTTTGCATATAAACTACCTCCCTGAGATAAATTAAAAGCGCGTCGATTAAATGTTTTTCCTTATGGCTGCTTCCCTTCCTTGAGCATGAAGCTATTCGCGCTACTTCTTCCCAAGAGAGTATCTCGGCTTTTGAGTTCTTGATGTATGCAAGCTCATCACAATTTCCGGCATATTGCTTCTTATAGTCACTCAAGATAACAAACTTTTTCGTTGAAGCCTTACTTCGCTGAAAAGAGCGCCTTTTCTTATACGTACTTAGTTGCTTTTTCCCAGGCAAAGTCCAGCCGCGCTTCGCCTCCATAATGATAAAGAGCTTATCTGGCGTCTCCAATTCGATGTCTGTCACGCCGCCATCTCTTTCATAATGTTGCAGATTAATTTTCACAAGGCCAGGATCTATATCTATATGCGCAACATGCTTAATAATTTTTTTCAGAAAAAATGGGCACTTTGAAAGAGCCCAAGCAACGCTAAAACTAATGTCGTTTTCTTTTTCTCCTAATAACCCAAAAACGCTCTTTATTTCACGGTTATTCAATTCAAGCGTTCCCATAATTTTACCTGTTCTGATTGTGATATTTGCACTTCGCGATGTTCATGTTTTCGACTTCAAGACTTTTGAAATATCAACCATGGCTTGGGTATCAAGCTTACAGTATTCGAGAAGCCCATCATAAATCTTTTGCTTTTCCTTTTCAGAAATGCCATCCGTAAAGGTCACACGTCCGTATTCTCGGCTGGCCTGTCCGCCATCCGAAATCGTCATGTTGTCATAAGATCTACCCACAAGAGCTGGATAAACGGCTTTGATCGAGTAGCTCCCCATCTGCTTGGGATCGTAATAATCAAACCGACGAAATGGCACCATTAGGTCGATGAATCGCCCTTCTATCTCCTGGAACCAGTTCTTGTATTCCGGAAAAACCTCGACAGAATCCTTAAGGCAGCCTATTTCAAAACTCATATTGAAGGCGACTATACTCCCCTTAGGCCCAATCAAAGACTGAAGCTTCTTCAAAAGTCCGGGCCTTGGGTCATCTCGCCCCTCAGAAAGAAATGCATGATGTGTCGGCTTTTTCGACCAGCCCTCCCAAATGTGGAGCGAGAACTGGAATGGAATCTGTTGGTACGGACTTGAATTTTCATAAAGCGGGATCGCCGGATTTAAAGTTTCAAAATCAACGAGATAAAGGGGGAATTTCAGGCCCTGGATGAATCCCTTGATAACCTTGAGGTCCACGTTCGTCATTTTCTTAGCATGGCACGCCCTCACGATCTGGTGCGTCGCGGCGGTCAATCGCTCAGCCGGAACATCCGTTGCCTTGAGGAATCCTTCGTTTATGAAACCGAAAGCTTTGTCAGCATTAATCCTGTTGTACATAAAAACGCTGTCCTCAGGAATATGCTTCCAACAGAGCTCCTGCAGCGGACAATCGTATGGATTGCTGCATTGAGGCCCGATTTTCACTTCGGGGCGAACCCTTTGATCGCGAATCTTGATCATTCGCTCTACATTGGATTCGACCTGCTTACAAAGCGGTCTCACGAGCTTCGTGACATCCTTTATCTTAAAAAGTCCCTTAGCATTGACCTTGCCCGAGCGAACATAGTCAGTATTGATCAAAACAAGATGAGCCCGGCGAATCCTAAGCCCGGCTTTTTCGTAACAGCAGGCTTGGAACGCAACGTCGTTGAGATTTACGTCTTTCACCTTAGTCGAGCTCTTAACCTCGAAGATGTCCCATGAGCCGTCTTTGTTCGGGGAAAGGATATCGGGACGGGCGAAAAGGTTCTTCACGCGAAAGGCGGGCTCGAAAAGGGGCACACGCTCCGGCAAAAGATCCTGCGTGCGCCGAATAATCGAATCATAATCCGTGATGCCTTCAATCTCGATCCCGCCTTGGAAAAGCGTCCGGGCGAGCGCAGTCACCTGGTTCCCCTGATCGAAAATGGCTTGCGTCGAATCATCAGTCTGCGGGAACTCCTCTTTCGCGTTACAACGCATCCATAGCAGCTTCGGACACTGAAGCCCTTCAAGATACCGAGACTTCGAAAAAACCGGATTATTCGTCACGATTAACTCCCTTCGCATACCAGTGAATTCTATACCAATCCTGGGATATTGTAACGAATCATCGCGACAACGCATTGTCGCGGTCTAAAATGTATTTCGGAGGGTAAAAAGCGACGGCTGCGGATTATCTTCGGGCCAAGACTTGCATCGCTTCTTCTATCCGACTGAGGAAATAACCTGTTTCGAGCGGCATCGGCATAAAATCATCGATAGCAAGTTTTTCAAGTTTCATTGCAAAGTCAGGCTTATCATTCCCTACCAGGGCCAAGCAATAGACTTTAGGATGCTTCATCTTAATTTCTGATACCAGATCAGGAAGTTCATCTTGGTTTAAATTATTGTCCGTTAATACGGCTATTCCGTAGCTTCCCGAGGATAGAGCGGACAGAATTTTCTTGGAATCGCAATGCGGATCAACCACAGTCACTTTGAAGTCTTGATCTTCGAGAAAATCGGAAAGAAATTCGCCCAGGCCATCCCATTCAGCAGAAATAAGGATTTTGGGCTTATCCTTCGTCATTGGCTGATCCGTCATACAAAACCTCTCCTGTTTCTTTTGAGATAACTAGCGCCCAGGAAGATGCCACGATATGATGCTTCCCAGCATGATTGGAGCAAGACACGCACCAGACATCATCGGGATTGCGCGGGAAGTTTCCGTAGAGGCTGAAATTCGCGGGAACACCGTGAGTTATGCCATAGAACTCATAGCCAGGACCGCGATGTTTCTCGGCAATCTTCATGGCGTCTTCCTGGCTAATCATAACATTTGCCGTAACAACGGGTTTTCCATGGGGCGGTTCAAAACCTTGCCGATCCGCTTGGGGTCAATCAATTTAACCTTACGATCAAAACTAGCGACTTGCGCCATAACACCATCACCACCGCCGACAAACCCGAGGAATATGCTGCCGGTTTGCATCACCCCCGCATCGTCAACATAGGACACTTCTTGTGCAAACCGAAGCTGGCTCATTAGCTCAGCGAACAACTTAGCCTGAGCTTTCTTTAGCTTTTTGGCATTTAGACCTTGTTCCTCCAGGAAAGCGTCAATATTCGCCACAGAAGAAGCTGTATCTATCTGCAGCTTCCGATCGCCCACTTTAATAGTTACATTGGAATCTTGGACCCAAACAGAGATATCAGCACCTTTGAAGGTCTTTATAATTCCGATGATAAGCTCTATGTCTGCAACCCAGCCTCCGCTATCGAGGACTTCTGCCCGGATAAACTGCTGGACATCACCACACCAAAGGACTAAACAGTCCGGGCCTAACGTGGATAAGGAGATTAACCGATAAACATCCTTGCGTTTTTTACCATTAGCGAGCGAATCCATCCGCTCAAGTTCTTTCAAAAACGTTGCTAGTCTTAGCCTGAAAATCACTTTACGCCTTTCGTCGCGACACTTCTTCAAACCATCAGAGGGCGTCGTTCAATTTTCCAATTGATTCAAAAAGCGAGATGACCTACCCCCTCAAACGAAGAGAACCTCATAGCACAGAGATCGCTATAGCGCCAGGCATCGCGCCTGTATTACCGGCTGCAAAACAATACATGAATAATCTCATTTACCTTTCGCTTGGGAGAAACAGCTTATCAATTCTCATTTTTTATCAGCAGTTACCATATGCTTAAGCAAATAGTTCCTAACAAGATGAATCGGCAACGCCACAGGTTGATCCCCTATGGCAACTGCTCCTTTATCACTCTGCTCGATTTCATACCTAATGAGCGTAATAATCCCAATAACCTCCCCCAAATCGTTGATTAGCGGCCCCCCGCTCATTCCCCTGCCGATCTTCGCATCGATAAAAATAACCCTTTCAGGCGAAACATTAATATTTCGTATGGAATTGACAATCCCTCTCGATATATATATGTTTTCGCTATGCACATTTGATGATGGAGAAGGGAATCCCAGCGCCAATACCTGTTCACCTGGAGCTACAAAATTAAATTCTCCTAGCCTGAATGGAGTTAGATTCTCGTTAACCTTCAATATCGCCAAATCATTAATCGGATCCACTTCCACGCAAGCGACTGAAAAAATCTTGTTCTTGCTAATAACCCTAATATTTTGAGCAGTTGCCCCTTCAACAACGTGTCGATTTGTGGCAATTAAATTGGAGGCCACGCTAAAACCACTGCCGACAAAAGAACCCTGCGGGGACTGCGCTTCAATCATATAGACCGAATCATCAACACTTTTCAGAAATGAATCGAGCCTATTAAAATCAGGATAAATCAACTTGAACACATTTCCGTACTTCTTATGCGTATCACGATATTCTTCTCGTAGACACAAACGAATAATGCATCTCAAAAGAAGCTGAAATGCTTCTTCCGATAACCCCTCGGGACCTATCGCCATAGATCCAATAATTTCTTTCGCCTTAGCAAAACGGCCAGCGACAAAATGGTAATTCGCTACTCTCACAAGACTCATTTTGTCCATATCAGGATCCATCGCCTTAAGTATTTGGATCCATTCGATTACAACATGCAATATATCCTTCTCAACCGATTGAGCTGTATGAACAAATGATTCTTTAAGCTTTGAAAGAATATTGAAACGCTCTTCCATCTTTGAGACTATTTCTTTATCGCTATAATCCAAATGCTTCGACAGAATCTGCTTTAGATTATTCCGCGTTGAAGTCGCTTCATCCTTATATTTCTGAAGCGCATACAAGAAATGGTCTTTCTGAGAAAACATGCCCTGTATTACTCGCGCCTGCTCGGCCGTTGCCTTATAAAATCGTGCGTTAACCTCTACTTTCTCATGAAATAATTCTACAAAATCCTTAACGCCTTGCTCAACAACCTGAACCGTCTTGTCAAAGGCCTCAAACAAGCCATCGATAGCATTCTTAGTTTCATCAATCTTCTTTTCTAGCGGATATATATTTTCACTTTCAGTAAAGTATTTCCGAAGCCCCGCCTTCTCTCCTGGAGACAGGGTTACAGCGCCTTCAATCCTTATTGACTGCTGTTTAGTTGTCCCCTTGTCAATCGCTGTAACAGTTAAGATGCAATCTGCGCCTATTTCAAACTTCACCTCTATTTTTGGAGTCCCAGCTGGTGCCGGCAATATTCCTTCCAAGTGAAAATCACCCAGAAAATAATTTTTGCCGGGCACTAAAGCCTCGCCCTGATATATCCTTATATTGACGCCTGTCTGATTATCTTTTGTTGTGGTATATTCTTGTGATTTAATCGTCGGTATCGTTGTATTCTTTTCAATCAACCGGCTCATTTCCTCTTCGCTTATTTTAGAATCCTTTTTCAGAATTGAAATGCCCAAGCTATAAGGGACTACATCTAAAAGCAGATGCTCCTTCAAATCCCCTAATAAAATAGCCCCTTCAAGAGCAGCACCTGCCGCAACAACAGACCCAGCGTTAAGATCTTGCAAATGACGAGCGCGAATGACACTTTTTGCCACCTCAACAACAGCGGGCATTTTCGTTGCATTGCCAACCAGAATAAAATGATCAATGGAACCGCCATATGCCTTAATCGCTTTTTCTACGATGTCTTTGATCCGATGGGTGACAGGCCGAGATATTCTTTCCAATTCTTTTCTCGTTAGGGTGAACGCATATTGGGGCTTATTTAAAAAGTGAGTTAATTCCATCGTGTAAGTATCGAGACTGGACAAGTTAATCTTCATATTTTCACAACTGTCCCGCAAACGGTTTATTTCAATAGGGTGATCCTTCTCAGTCACAGTAATATTTAACGTTTTCTCGATATCGGAAATAACATATTGCAACAATGCGGTGTCGACATCGCTTCCGCCAAGTTTCACATCTCCTGATATGCTCTGAATTTCATAAACCCCTTCACCGACCTCCAGAATTGAAATATCCAGAGTGCCTCCTCCCAAGTCAACCACTACAAAAGTACCAGAATATGATTTGTGATAACCATATGCCAGAGCGGCCGAAGTAGGCTCATGCAACAACCTCAGCACCCTCAAACCCGCGATTTCCGCCGAATCCCTAGTCGCCCTCTTTTGATTATCATTAAAATAAGCGGGAACCGTCAGCACAACATCTTTAACGTGAATGAAGTCTTCTTGTTTTACGAAACTCTCAATTTTTTCTTCTGGAAAGCGTAGGTTGTTTGCAAGCAGAACCTCGCGAAACCTTGTTTCAACCTTAGCTCTCAGATAGGCTTCCGCATTAAACTTCATCTTCTGAATAATCTTCGCAACAATTTCTTCGCTCTTATATTTCTTATTACCAATAGAAAAACTCCGTCCTTCACCAAGAGTTCGTTTAATACGAGCCATGACACAATCCGGCGCCGTCAGAGATCGAAGGCGAGCCTTCTCTCCAAAGAGAGGATGATTATTTTCATCCACCCCGAAAAAAGACGGCTCGAAATCCCTGTCGGCAGATCCGGGGACTGTAATGATTTCGACTTTTTTTGTTTTCTTATTAAAAATCGCTCCAACAGAATTCGTCGTGCCAAAATCTATACCAATAACTGAAGAATATGAAGACACAACCTCATCCCGAGATACAGCAAAGCATCTTTTTAAATCGGCATCACTGCCTGACAAATGGCGCCCAATTTTTTCACTTATTTCATTCAGATGGGTGGTTAAGTTATATGTCCTCGCAATAGCCATAGCCTGCTCTAACTCTGAGAATGTGTCCGATTGTAAATAAATCTCTACTGCTTTCTCGAACTCCTCTGCCTTAATATAAAGCCCAGCAAGAACATGTTTATCTAGATTGGTTGTTTTTTTGTAGCAATCTATCGCTTTTGAATAATTCAGAAGCTTTTCATATAAGATAAAAGCCTTATCAAATAACGCACACTGCTCGTACAGTTGGGCGGCGCTCAATAAATTTCCACCTTTTTCGTGGAGCTCAGCCAACCTGAGCTTTAAGCTTGGTTCATTTTTTTGTCTTTCGGCAGACTCAGAAGTTGCGTGAATTGCGCGATTAAACAAATTGGCTTTTTCATAAAGCAAGCTTGCAAGCTTCAGATCCTTCAATATTTCCTCTGCGATTTTCCCAGCCTCTTCAAATTTTCCGGACTTTTCCTCCAGTTGAACCCTTTCCTTGTAGATTTCTCTAATTGCTTCCTCTGAGGCCGCAGAAACTAATTGCTGATCATAATATGCGCGCCCCCGCAACAAGATTTCCTCTTTCTCTGCGGTCTCGCACTCGGCAACATTCGCCAACTCTATCGCCTCAATAAAATTATGACTTTTAACCTTCACTCCCATGCGCGCCTTTGCCTTCTCGCGTATCAAAGCAAAATATTCTTCTGGAGATTCCAAGCCGGCCGCATACTTATTCGCCTCAATAAATCTTTCCATTCGAATAAGTAGTTTTATTTTTCGGTCTGGCTTAACAACGAACTGAAGCGCCTTTTCCAAATCACCGAGAGCTTCCGCGGTTCTAGAAACGCTTTCATTGTCTTTAATCCCGGCATATAACGTGCACGCCTGCGAGTACATCTCAATCTCTTCGTAACACCGTGCCGCGTTGGCAAAATCATTCTCTTTTTCGTATAAAAATGCCGCCTCTTTTTTTTGTCCAACGATCTCTTTAACTCGGGGATTATCCGGAAGGCATTCTAAGGAGAACTTACCTATATTCCTCACCGTCTCAGTCATGGTGGGGCTTTTAGTGATATCTCCATTATGTTTTTCCCAGAGCAGTACTGAAATTTCTAAAATCCCCTTATCCGGATTTCGGTCTTTAGCTATACGCATAGCTAAATCATTAGCTCGACCTTTCTTCGCCAAAATTTCGATGGCTGCCTCTTGCAATCCAAAATAATCACATATGCTGAGCGCTGAGGCATCGTGTTTTGTCGATTCTAACGCGCTGATCGACTGCTCTATATCTTTAGCCTGAATGCTATTCTTAAGGGCGGCTGCATCTTGAATTTGACTTAGGTGGGATAACACAAAGCTTGAAAGGAGATCATATCGACGTGCACGCAATAGATACAAAAACCCATTACTGAAAATTGAGATTATTGCCGACAGGGATCTATTCGCATGGGCTTTTTTAAGGCTCTTTTCAATCCTGATTATTTTGCAATCCGGGGAAAAAAATGACTTAATAAATTTTATCATGCGCCTCCCTATCGTTTATCACGTTTGTCTCAGCGTATACCAGGCAGTTAAATGAATGCTCTCTCACAGACTTTCAATTTGAATCTCTGATCTCAACGTCGCAATTTAGGTAAACCACGAGATAATCATTCGTGGAATTATTTGCCTAAAATATACTCGTAAGACATGCGAAGAGCGGGTATCACCCTCTTCAATTGAAATTCGTCATCAATGCTAACCCAAACTTGCTTCCATCGATCGTCATACTCACATTCATATGGTATGCATTTTTTCATTCTTCCGAACTGGGACTTATCGAGCTTGAAAAATACTCCCATTGATCTTGTCCCGGCCCAATGGATTCCAAATGCGTTCGGGAAACCATGTTTGAACGCAACATAATTTTGGTTAAACTTCTTTTCCAATTTCCATTTCTGCGCTTTAACTATGTTTTCAAGCTCACCCGTTAGCTGGTAAAACCGTTTGACACTATTTTTGTTATACCATTTCTCGTAGAAACCCCGGTCGTATTCTTCTAATGCTTTCGTCGTCCTCCTTGAAACTGCGCGGCTCTCATCTTCAAGCCTATTCAGAAGAACAAATTCTTCCTGCCTCTTAGCAAACCTTCTAACTTCAATTAACTCAACAGCATAATCAAGCTTCTTCACAAAACGTGCGACGGAAAGATGAATCCTTGGGGCTAAGATGACAATCCTGATCTTCAAATCATCAAAGTCCAGCTCGATATCATCCGGCTTTTCTTCAGTTTCAAACCATAGAGCTTTTATTGAATCTGGGTTGCTTTCGGCCCAGATCGCATATCTCAGAATTTGCGGCAATATATCTTCAGTAACTTCCACATTTTTATTTTCAATAATTACCAGATTATTATCCCGATCAACCCCAAGAAGGTCCGGAATATCGCCCCCGGCTCTGACTTGCCGCTTAAATACAAAAATATCCCCTAGCAATTTTGCTCCCTCACCAATAACATATTTTTCAAGTTGTTCTTCAGTCCGAAAAGGAACTTCTTCGACAGAAATCATCTTCCCATTATTCTTCCAAAACAAATTTTGCATGATCACTCCTTTGATTTTATTTAGTGATTATCAAAAACACTATAAGGTGCTATCAATAGATCCAACATATTCTCTCCGTTAACGCGACAAAAGATCAGCAACTGTTCGAGCGACCTCATAGCGTGCTGGGTTTTCCGCAACTGCTAGAGCCTTAAAGTGAGCTTCACCGCATTTAATCTTTCCGCTTTCCTTGTCCCTCAAATCATCGGCGAAAAGACTGCTTTTGGTCTCAACCACAAAGTAAAGCCTTTCGCTTCCGCCCTCTTCAACTAGCACGGCCCAGTCAGGGTTGTAAGTTCCAAGCGGCGTGGGCACCTTGAACCAACCAGGCAGTTTGGCATAAACCTTCACAGACTCGTTCTTCTCCAATTGTTCAGCAAAGGATTTTTCTACACCCTCTGAGTCGTAAACAACATGCTCATAGACCGACTTTGTTGCCGCAAGGATATTTTTGAGGTAGCCCGTCAATTCTTCTTGCTCGAATAGTTCTTGGGCATAATAAACATCCTCCCCAATGCGCTGATATTTAATGCCATCCACCAATGCGAGACGTTTAGCTCGGTTGATTGATTCTGCAACCAAGTCAATGAACTGCTGCGGATTCTTTTTAAAGTCATCTAGGCGTCCGCTTTCTGTCAGAATCCGAACAAGGCTTCGCCGAGTAAGATGAGTCTTATCCTGTAAGTCAGTTAATAAATCAGGAAGCTCAATGTCATGCTCCTCGATGATGATCGGAGCAAACACCGTAGTTTCAGTGGCATCGACGCCAGATTTTCCGATAGACAAATCCGCTTTCCGCCATTGTAATCGAGTTTTGGCGACTGCGGGCGCAGCCTTAATGGCCTCAGAACAGGTTCTAACTAATGCTTGATTGTCGAATTCAACCCGATAGGTTGTTTTGTGTTTGATGCGATCCCACAATGCTTTAAACTCTTCGCTGTTAAATATGGCCTGGCGAGTCTTGATTTGCTTGCGCTCATCGGCATTTTTAATTTCTAGTCTGCCTGCTAATTTTCGCAATACCTCTTTAACTTGAGGAAGCTGCGCAGAAAGCGGTTCAGGCAATGATAGCGTTCCGTCCTTGATGGCCCGTTTCAGGCTGTCTTGAACTTGGCCCCTAGCGTCCACCATGCCCGAGTCTTTAAGATAATTCCAAATGGCTTCGGATTTTTCGACGCCTAATGCGGTCGCATGTCCTTTTGCATCTGTCACTGGAATGGTCGCAAACTGATGCTTCTCCACAACGCCAAAACGAATTCCTGTGTCGGTTTCAATTTCTTTTTGAAGATTTTCAGCAAATTGTTCGTAGTTTTCAGTCGCAACCACCGTAAGCGTGTTAATCTCAAAACCCCGCAAGCGTTCACCTTGCTGATTCACGCACAACCGCAATCCCCTTCCAATGGTTTGTCGGCGTTCTCGCTCAGTGCCCATCTCACGCAGAGCGCAAATCTGAAAAACGTTCGGGTTGTCCCATCCCTCTTTGAGCGCCGAATGGGAAAATATGAATTTTAGTTTAGTTTCAAAACTAAGCAATTTTTCTTTCTCGGTCATAATCAAGTGATAGGCCCGTTCCGCATTCTCCCGATTGCCCTGATTATTCTCAGCTGTGTCTGTCCAGGTGCCTTTTTTGTCGATGGAGAAATAGCCATCGTGGACCTCGGCAGCATTAGACTTCAAATCCACATCATTGAAGAGGGTACGATACTTGGGTTTGGCAGCCACGCTTTGATATTCCTCCTCAAACATCAGGGCATACTTTCCCTTCTCAGCAATGCCGTCAGGCGTGTATCTTCGGTAATGCTCAACGACATCGATGAAAAAAAGGCTCAAAACTTTTATGCCATGCGAAGAAAGCCGTAACTCTTTTTCCAGATGTTCTTCAATCGTGCGCCGAATCATTTGTCTTTTGAGGTTATCCACATCAACCCCACCAATCGCCTGCCCAACTCGCAAAGGGAGTTCCCGATTTGAAAGCTGAAGAAACTCATCGCCAGTACGGCAACCAATGTTTTCTACAAAATAACCCGCATAGATTGCCCGATTAGCTACCTGCTCAAGATCGTCACCTGCTTTCACGGCGACAACTTTACGCTCTACCGTTGTGGCTCGCTGGACGTCGAGCTCCACCTTCGCTGTAATGCGATTGGCACGATTATTTACAGAGATAAGCTTCACGTAGGGATTATTGTGTCCACCCTCCACGCCCGCGGATGCAACTTCGATCTGTTTTACGAGTTTCCGCTCGTAAGCGTCCACAGCGTCAAGACGATAAACCATGTGATGTTTATCCGCATGTGTTGCCGAATAACGTAGCGTGCAAAGCGGATTCATTTTATCAAGAGCTTCTTTACCTCGACCTTCCAGCCCACCGTCCACACTCTGCGGCTCATCAACAATCACAATCGGTCTCGTGGCTTTAATCAAGTCGATGGGTTTTTCACCGCCTGTTTTTTCGCTGTCTTTATAGAGGTTGTTCACATCCTTTTTGTTGATCGCTCCGACAGTCACAATCATGATTTGAATGTTTGAGCTTGTGGCAAAATTCCGAACCTGGCCGAGTTTTGAAGAATCATAAAGAAAATACTCGTAGGGCGTACTGGCGTAGATCGCACGAAAATGATCTTCCGTAATTTGAAGCGTTTTGTAAACGCCTTCCTTGATTGCCACGGACGGAACGACAATGACAAACTTAGTGAATCCGTATTGCTCATTCAGCTTGAAAATCGTCCTTAAATAAACATAAGTTTTGCCTGTCCCGGTTTCCATCTCAACCGTGAAATCACCTGAAGCAAGTGATCCTGACGGCTTCAAGCCATTGCGCAGCTGAATGGCCCCTAGATTCGCAAGCAGTTCATCGTCCAGCAAGGTCAGGCGATTACCAATGCCAAGATCATTTTCCGCAAATCCCATCCGTTTTTGTGGATCATCCGGGTCACGAGTCACTGTAAATACTGTTTGGCAGATTTCCTGACCCCGAAAAAGATCACAGACAGCGTCGATGGCTACGTGTTGATAATCAAGGTTGGGTTCGAAGTGCAGTTTCATCATCGAGGCGCTACAAGCTCCGCACGTTTTCAATGCCATACTGTTGGAGAATTGCCGCGAGGTTTGTTTTGGCTACGTCGTCAACAAAAGAACTGTCTCTGAAAACCGTTTGCGTTTCTCCAGCCGGAGCAAGCTGCTTGTGCCATGCAACTATACCCTGGGCCAACGGCTCCACCTCATTGCGGTCAATTTTCTCCGCGAGACAGACCAACAGCGATCCTGTTCCAATACTGTGCACAATCTTGTCCGCGATCTTTTTCTCCTCGATCGGCACCGTAAGATCGAGTCCGAGTTTTAGTAGCAATTCAAAAAGAATGTCTTGTTCCGTGCGGCCTGATTTCAGGTGCTCGGTTGCATCGAGAAGCGTCTCCGATAAGTTTTCGCGGTTGGGCTCCCATGTTCGAATATTGCTGGAATCCAATTTAAAAACTCGGAAGCCGAAGTCCCCCGCGAAAAGCGGGTTTTCCTCTTTAATCTTCTTTGAAGCACGGCGGAGGCGTTCTTTGGTTAGTTCGGCAATAGTGCAGGGCTTACCAAGTTTTTGGCAGAACTCCGCAGCTACCTGTTGGTCTTTGTCTTGTGGATCGAGGATCTCAGGGAGTTGCACCAGAATGTAGCGGCAGTTTCCGCCCTTAGCAACATTCTGCGCCATGACAGCGTGGCCTGTAGTGCCGGAACCCGCAAAGAAATCGAGAATTAAAGAATCCTTGTTTCCATCGAGTTCCAACAGTCTGCTAAGCAGCGCTAATGGCTTTTTGCCATTTGGTAGCGGCGTATCACCTTCTTTGGTAAGGTTCTTAGTTTCACCAGCAAAATCCCAATATGTACCTTTCATATCCTTTTTGTATAGCTTGCCATCGATTTCTTCTGACACATCTCCAAGCCATGCAAACAGTCGAAAATTCTCCCCTTTATAGAACTGCTCATAAACTGCCCCCTTGTTCTTTCCGGACTTAGGAACATACTCGATGGAGCATAATTCATTATGAATACCCAAACTCTCGACCTTCTGCATGACTCGCGGACGAATCGAACTCTGTGGCATCGCAGTCTGAAATATTTTTTTTGAATATCGCAAATACGCCTGAGCTTCAGTAATTTTTTCTTCGCTCATTATTTGGTTTACTGATTTAATAACCGAGTTCTTTCGACTGTATATTTTAATTTCATTTCCATCCCCATCCACTGTTGACCCGATGTAGTCCTTGTCACCTTCATAAACCAAGACTGATGTATATTTCCAGCTTACGCCTTCTTGCCTGTATTTCTCCACCAACTCATCAATCGGCACATAGTCGTAGGCATTATTAAAGGACGGGAATGAATCATAATTTTTTACATAAACATGCAGATACTCGATATTCTTTTTAAGTCTTTTGTCTTCACCGCCGCCCGATGCACCTGCAATATTTTTCATATTGATCGAAACTGTATTGACGAAGTTTTCTTCACCAAATATTTCATTGCAAATCTGCCTTAGATTATCTGACTCGCTATCGTCAATGCTTATAAAAATCACACCATCGTCTCGCAGTAGATTCCGCGCCAACTTAAGTCGCGGATACATCATATTGAGCCAATCGGTATGATAGCGGCCAGAGGATTCCGTGTTGGCGCTCATTTTTTTCCCGCCTTCAACTTGGCTGGTGAGTTCTAGGTAGTTTTTAATGTTGTCCTGATAGTTATCAGGATACACAAAGTCTTTGCCCGTGTTGTAGGGCGGATCAATATAGATGAGCTTGACTTTCCCCGCATAAGATTTTTTGAGGAGTTTCAATACTTCAAGGTTATCGCCCTCGATCATGAGGTTTTGTGTCGTAGCCCAACCCACACTTTCATCAGGACAGGGACGAAGCGTCCCAGTAGAAGGAGTCAGAGCAAGTTGGCGAGCTTTACGTTTTCCGTGCCAATTGAGACCGAATTTTTCTTCCCTCTCATCCACCACGCCACCAAGTTCTTGCTTGAGCACTTCGAAATTTATTTGCCCTTCGCTGAAGGTTGAAGGAAAAAGTTCTTTCAACTTCTCAATGTTCATGGCAATGATGTCAGCACTCTTGGTTTGAGAATCCCGGGGGGATATTTTTTTCATCTCGCTTCTCCTGATTTAAGTATGCGCATTTTAGCATTACGCTCGGCCTCAAGCTGCTTGATTTTAAGATTGATTTCAACCCTTCGATTAATCTGTTTTTCTTTTACAGCATCCGCTCGCAATGCGGCCAGTTCACGCTGGATTTTTTCATGATCTTTAATGACTTCTTTGCGCACCGCTGCGTCACTTAATGTTTCCGATAACGCATAATGGCCTGTAATGCGGGCAGCTATAAGTTCTTCAGCTCGATTCATCCAACTCTGGTAGAGCGCATAAAGATTGACAGCTGGCTGTTTGGCCACGGCAAGCGATGCCATGAAAGTTGCCTCCAGTTCACATTCCTTAGAAATATCCACTGTAACAATATCGCCATCGACGACTACCTGGCCTGCCTCGCCAAGTGATTGACGCTTATGCGCGAGCGAAAATGTCACGGACTTTGCCTGCGCGAAGAGAAGAACTGTAGGATATGGAATAGACCGATGGATCAATTCAACGAGGCGTGATGCCTTCGCCTTCGATCGCAGAGTTGCCGAGAGCACTGCAATCTCCAAATATTCACGAACTTCGTCACGATAAACGGGCACGGCAACGTTTGAGGGTTTGAGAGCGGCAATCCAAAACATGTCCTCGATGCCATCCTGGATATTTCGCTTGTCTGCTTGTGTGGGTGCGCCTTGTTCCATCAGTATTTTTTTAGGCACCCGTTTTTCGACGCAAGCACCTGGTGGTATGGCAAGAGCGTTAATGAGGTCAGCAACCTTCACTTAGATGCCTCCGGTAGAATTACAACAAAAGCAATCACCTCAAAGTCATTTATACCTTGAAATTCTCCCTTCATGGCATGGGTTCCGCCCGGGGTAAACAAACTCGCAACGGCATGTTCTTCTTTTTTTCCTGCGACTGACACGACCGCTTTGGCGAGCAGTTCCTGAGCAGAACTCATTTCCTTTCCGTCCTTCGTAATTTTGTCATATCGAGCGCAGATCTGAGGGTCTGACAGATCACGGCTAATACAAAGTCTTTTAAGCCGATCTAGCACTTGCTTGGCCTGAGTGTAGGAAAGCAAGACGCTTCCGTCTTCTCCGATGTGGACGAGATAATAGGGCGCAAGCGGATAACTTGGCTCTGCATACTTTGCTGCTGCTGGGCCTTCCGCACGTAAGCAGAAAATGATCCCGGGAGGAATCGCAGGGTCACCGCTGTCATTTGCAGTGGTCACAGCAACTGTTCCAAAGGATAATTGTTCAAGCTGACCCGGATGCTCTTTGGTGAAACCGGAGAGATCAATTCGAAAGTCATTGAGCGTAAGATCGGCAATGGACACGCCGCTTGATAAATCCTCTAAATCAATCACAGCATCCTGGAGTTTAAGCAGTTGCTTGCGTCGATACTCGAGATCATTCATCTGATTTCCAGATTCCTGCTCTATAATGTTTTCTTCGCCTGTCGCCGAAATATCAAGCAACACCATACGCCCACTCACTCGCTGCTCCAAGTTGATGTATTCTTCGAGTTCCATGTTTGGCCAAAAATTGACAAGCTGAATGGCTGTGTTGGGTGAACCGATTCGATCAATGCGCCCGAAACGCTGTATGATTCGAACGGGATTCCAATGAATATCATAATTAATCACACAGTCGCAATCCTGAAGGTTCTGACCTTCGGAAATACAATCGGTGGCAATAAGCAGATCAATCTCCCCCTCAGCAGAAAATTCCTGGTTTCGCTCTTTGGAACGCGGCGAGAAGGCGCTGAGAATACTTCCAAGATCAGTGCGCAATCCAGCCAAAGTCGTTTTGTTGCGACCCGAACCCGTCAAAATAGCGGAAGAGATTTTAAGCTTCTTTTTCGACCAGCTGGAGAGCTCGTGATAAAGATATTCAGCCGTATCCGCAAAAGCCGTAAACACGATGACCTTGCGGTTCCCTTCGTTAATGGCGTGCTCACATTTTTGGACAATGATTTTGCGCAACTCTTCGAGCTTTGCATCTCGTGAAGGCCCAACGCGCTTTGCAGCCGAAAGAAGCTCGCTAAGTCGATCCCGGTCTTCTTGTAAATCTTGGCGCCAGCGAACACGATCCACGTCCTGGAGAAGAACCTTTACTTTTCTTCCGATGAGAAGAGCCTCAAAAGCCGGGTCATCAACTTCAATGTCTTCAATGGAAAGTTCGTCTAGGGAATCCGCATGAGCGTTAATCTTGGCCAACAGTTTTTTTACATCCTCAAGCTGACGTTGCAACGTGAGGGTAAATGAAATCACCGAGCTTTCCATACGCTTGAGAATGTTTACTCGAAGCAAATGGATGAGACTTTCCTCACGATCGAGTTGGCGAAAATACCGTTCTCCGCTTTGAAGCTTGGTGCTGTATTTTGCGTCATACGCCGCTTGCTTACTGGGCAAAACATAACGCAGGGGTGCGTAGGCGCTGAGGTTGAGGCGTCTGATTTCATTATTGATTTCTCGAATCGGACGAAACTCTCCTTCCCGATCGACGTCCGCTTTTATATTGATAGGTTTGAGGCGCTCTGGGAACTTTCCGGTCTCTGCTGTGCCATAATATTTTTCAATATGCTTGCGCGATCTGGCAATCGTCAACAAATCGAGGAGCTTAAAATAATCAAAGCCCAACATATCAATCAACTTGGCGGGCTTACGATCGGTTTCATTGAGTTTTAGCCAGCGGTTGAATTGAAGCTGCGCCTGGCGCACGGTTGTTTCAATGCTCGTGATTCCATATTCAGCAAGAGCTTCTTCGTTGCCCTCAGTGGCAAAAGCAATCTGGTTTTTGAGGTCAGCCAAACGGTTATTCACGGGAGTGGCTGAAAGCATTAGCACGCGGGTTTTAACGCCATCCTTGATAATGCGTTTCATCAGCCGATCGTAGCGGGTCTCGTGTTCTTTATGAGGAGCTTTATTGCGAAAATTATGGGATTCGTCAATTACCAGGAGGTCGTAATTCCCCCAATTGATGTGTGCCAGATCAATATCGCCTGAGATACCACCGTCGCGAGACAGATCAGTGTGGTTAAGAACATCGTAATTAAAACGATCTGTAGAGAGAATATTGCGTCGGTCGTTGGCCTTGTAAAGCGTCCAGTTATCCCGCAGACGTTTGGGACACAGCACTAGCACGCGGTCATTGCGAAGTTCGTAATATTTGATAATAGCTAGAGCTTCGAAAGTTTTACCCAATCCCACGCTGTCGGCAATGATGCAGCCGCCATGCCGCTCCAGTTTATCAATTGCTCCTATCACACCGTCGCGTTGAAACTTATAAAGTTTTTTCCAAACTTTTGTATCGCGTATCCCTGTTGCGGTTTTAACGATTTTTTCTTCGTCGAGTTGTTCACCAAGATCGCTAAAAAGCCGGTGCAAGATTTGAAAGTAAACAAGGGCTGGTTGTTTGTGCTCGCTTAATTCTTTGAGCGTGGCGTACAGTTTGTTTTTTTCGTCTGAAATAGGTTGCAAACTATTCCAGAGATTCGAAAACCAAGAGCTTAGCAGGACGCTCTCATCGGTGCTTTCAGAAGCCTGAATTAAGCTGAATTGATTCCCCGGAGTAACCCCAAGCCCTTCGGTGGTGAAGGGACAATTGCCCGCAATAAATTGGCTTGCAGGTGATTCCGTATTTGAAGAAATGAGAGTTGATTGGGGCAAGGTCGCGGGAACATACCTCACTTCGGCTTTTTTTTCGAGCCATTGGAGGCACTGCTTAGCCAGCCATTTGCTTTGCAATTGATTCCGGAAGGATCGATCTGCGACAGAACCAAGGAGTGACAACTCGCCCACCACTTCGCCAGGAAGAACAATGCGGCATCTTGCAAGCTTCTCAAGAACTTCTCTCAATTCAGCATAAGCAAAGATTGAGAATGCCGGCGAAACAATATCGAGGGCTGAGTCCGAGGAAAGACTCTTTCGCAATTCATTTATTACGCGTTCATTACCGCTATTTTTAATGATTCGCATACGATTATAAAAGTTAGCCCCTGCGATAATCCATCGCTACTAGTCGCTACGTTTTGTTATTCCTTTTCGGCCTTTGCCTTCGCACCCATGCATCGACCTCTTTAATATCAAACCGCCATTGTCCCCCGACTTTGGAGACAGGCATTTTCCCTCTCTGGCAAAGTTTGTACATCTTCTCTTTCGAAACCTGGAGATAATCGGCAATCTGTTCAATGGTGAGCCATTTGTCGGTCATTTTTTTGTGTCCATTTTTGGCCAAAAGATACCAGGAAAACGGTCACCATATTACCGCCTTTTTCTGATTAACTCTAAAGGATTTTACGTGGCAGGGGCGACAACGTCATGTCGTTGATGGTTCATCCGGGAGGAAGACTTGCGACACGATATCCGTATCTCGTAAACGACTAAAAAACGAGATTAAACCTGTTCTTCAAGTCTCTGCCTTCAACCAACTGTCTAAAGAATTTTGAGACACTCGGAGTCATGGCATAGTGCGGAGACGAATGCGTAAGTCTGGTGACTCTCAGGATAATTGTATCAGTCGAAGCGGTTCCTCAAACATACGATCCTCTTAAATAACCTATCGTTGCTGAAAGCGCCATCGCGTGGCTACAACCTTGAGCTGGGCTTCGGTCATTGGCACATTCTGCCACCCCTTATCAAAATCAATATCATGTGATCGAGGTAATTGCTCTTTCTCCAATGTCCGTATCATAATCCGTGATGGCAGCACTGCCGCCTGTCCAACGAAAATTGCTTCCTGTCGACGAAGGCCTGACAGCATTTTGGATAATCCTGTCATAGAGTCCGGAAGAATTGCACGCACATGCTCTCGGTCAGAATCGTTTGTGACGCGAAGAATTATCCAACTATTACATTGAGATAAAACGGTGGGTTCGACTTCACCAGGCCTCTGCGAAATCAATAGCAAACCGAGACCATATTTTCGGCCTTCCTTTGCAATTCTTCGAATCGCTTCTTGGGCAGCTTCATATTGCGCCTCACCCTTATTGGGCACGTACCGATGAGCTTCTTCACAGACGAGAAGAACGGGGTCTTTGCTGCGTTCATCCGCAGTCTGCCATATCTTTACATTGAAAAGGGTCCGAGCAACCACGGCGCTTGAAACACCAGCAACTTCATTAGGCACTCCAGAAAGGTCTATAATGCGCGGTTGTGGCCCATCGCCTACCAACTGTTGAATAATGCTCGGGAATGGATCTTGGTTACCACCAACCCATTCAGACATCAGAAAACGCACCCTTGCATCACGAACAAGGACATCAAGCTTTTCTAAAATCGAGTTATGCGAATCTTGCTTACTTGCTTGAGGTGGTTTATCCGCTTCAACAGCAGCGCGAAAAGTTGCGAGTTTGTATGGGATTGGCGAATCAACTGTAATCTTGGTCGCGTCAAGGCTAAGCTCCTGGGCACCCTCTATCCGCGCTTTAAGTAATGCCATTTTAACAATATTTGCTTGGGATGTTGCTACAAACTCTGTCTTGCCGATCAAGAGAGACACCGACTCTTGAAAATTGAGAAACCAGTAGGGTAGTGACAAACTACCGTCATCCGTTGATAATTTTTTGTGCGTCGGAAAAGCCGCCGCATATTCATCGTGTGGATCAAGGATAATAATCCTTGGTTGCCAATTTGAATGACCAGCTGTACGACCCCGCTCTAAGATGCTATGAATCACTGCCGCGACTGTTCCTGACTTACCGGCGCCGGTTGATCCAAGCACGGCTGTATGTTTCCCCAGAAGTTCGTTCATTTCGGCATAACAAGGTGTTCCGCCAGAACCAACATGTTCACCTAATAGAACGCAATGACCTTTTCCATGACCATATATGAAACGCAATTCTTTCTTGGGCGTAAGATAAATAGTTTGCTGAGGAAGCGGGTAAGTAGCTACCCCGCGCTCAAAATTTAATTGCCATTGCGTAGTTGCTCCAGAAACATTCTGTATCCATTCTCCTTCGCCGAATAGATCCGCCTCGATGACTCTTTCATCGCCACCAACCTGCGGCGTGATACCACGCTCCAGCTCGTACTCTGCTTTCATGCGAAGCTTGCCAACAAAAGCAAAAATAATTCGTCTTCCAAAGTGAATTTTCACTATCGAACCAAACTGACCGATTGGATAAGTATCGCCACCAAAAATACGTGAAAGCTCCGTAATTGCTGGCTTTAGCTCGGCAACAATATGCGCGCCATCAACTTCAATAATGGTTCCAATCGCTAGATTTTCAATTGGCTCATTCGGATTTCGCACGTGAGCATTCATCGTTCGCCTCCAAGCAAACGAGTAATATTTTCGAATTTCCACCACGGCAAATCAGAGGTTGTTTTTTCTACGATCGAACTATGAAAAAATCCTTTTCTAGCATAAATCCTAACTTGCTCCGTGATGGCTTTATCATCATGCCATTTTTTTAGATCCCCCGAAGGAGTTTCATCATAAGTAAAAACAACAACGGTTAACTCTCCTCCAGACTCACGAAGAGCTCGATCTATCTCAATATTAATATGTGAATCTCCAAAGCTATATCCGCAAATCGTCAGTACAGTCTGTGATCCAGCATTAGGACGCAGAATTCCACGAGCGAGCCCGATTAACTGCGCATATGGATCGCGTTGCGTCTCGCGGTATTTAGTAGATGCTGGCCAAATCATTACTCGCCGATCACTTACGCCAGGCAAGGTTAATTTTCGCGAAATTCGCCTTGGAAGAGAGTCGTCAAAAATTTCGCTCCAATCAATTGACCCATGAAGCTTAAGAACTCGCGCTGCCAATCCGTCAGAATGAAAAGCATTAATATCCCACCAAGCGCTATTTCCGCCACTCATCCCATCCGCATATCTTAGTTTTTCAAGGGCAAGCGCATTCTCGATTAGAGTATCGTAATTGAGAACCAAATAATCGACGGGTCGCTCAGCGCCCCCTCGGCCAGGGCGCAATGGCCGATGGACTGCTTTCACAAAATTCCAATGAGTTTCCATTGCAACACTCTGGTCAATGGTTTCAGCCATTGCTTGTTTAATTTGATCAACGCCGTCTTTTAGCTGCTGGGCAGTGTAACTGACGCCGCCAAGCGCTGCTGTATTGCTTGTAGCTCCGCGACTCGTCCTTCGCTCTGCTATCGCCACCAAATCTACAAGCTCGCTCAAATAGTCTTCTATGTTAGCGGCTGGTGAGCCAGCAAACTGCTTTTGAATTACAGTCAAAATATTTTTAGTCGTGGCATCTAAAAGGGGGCTAGAAAGACTTTTCGTCGTAAGCTCTGCGGTGAGTGGTAATCCTGCACATTTACCACACCCAGCACCAAGCAAGAACGCCTTTCCGCTTTGGGCCAACAACTCGTCCAAATCATTCAACGCGGTCGCAAATATTGGATTTTTCAGTACGGAAAAATCGTCTACCATATTACTCCTAAAAAAAAGCGGTCTTTTGCCCGCTTTCGTTATTAAACTAAATTATTTTCATCTCACAACGCCTTCGCTGACTGCATATGCGCATTTTCTCCAAGTTTTAAGGGGGTAGTATACTGCCGCCATAACCGTCTGCCAAGGTTTCAAATCCAATTTAAGTCCTATTCCCCATGTTGCAAACTGCAATATCGACAAATTCAATCCGCCTTTTCAGAAGCTTCTGAAAAATCAACATCAGGAAACGCTTGCTGCAAGTTAGCGCGAGCATCGCTATTGAACCCCGCCAGCCCTTTCCTCAAAACCGTCAATGAACTCTGTCCTAAAAGGCGGATAAACCGGGCGCATGTCAACTCAGAAGGATCAATGAGTAGCCATTTACAGCGTTTATTGATGTTAAAAGCGGTCATCATTTTTGATCTGGCCTGGGCATCCCCTTCCGGCAGTGAATACCCTATTATGATGATGCAATCAGCCTCACATAGCCTTTCGAAGAATTTATCCCACTGAGGCTCAAGCAGCTTGTAAAAGGCGCCACAATATTTATAAGCGCTTGGCTCCAAGATGACCGGTTGATCCCGAGAATCTGGAGCTTTTGAATATTCATTCCATTTCCTTACCAAGTCCCCCGAAGACGCAAAGCGCACATAGGTGAGCCGGTTTTTTATCATCCACCAGTTGATCCCGCCGTGAAGCTTCAAAAATAGATGCTTTGACCATCCTCCGTACCAATTATCTATGGAGATAGCCAGCGATGGATTCGACCTTGATCCCGGACCGGCCCACAGTTGCCAGTACCAGAACGAAGCATCAAAAACGCAGTCCCAATTAAAGGATGCCCATGTAACTTGCTCGAATTTCTCATTACAGACTTGTATTAACGGGTTAAGATGCGCCGCCTTAGTCGACTTCCCCTCAAAGACGGCACGCATGATCAAGACATACAGCCGCTTCCGGAACTCGGCAAATAGATTCGGCTCCGGACATTCCTTACAGTGAGGTTCATTCTCCCAATCTCTCAAAATGGTAAGCATTTCTTCGATGGTGACGGACTGGTCTGAGGATTCGAGGGTATGACCTCGCGGGGCCCAGAAGATCTCATCTAACTTCTGCGCAAGAAATGAATCCTGCTTAAGATACTGCCGCGCCCATTTGTCTTTGAAGATCCCTTGCAATGTCGGCACTCCAAAATCAGACGAAGCTCCAGCCCCGAGAATTACAACCGCATTACTCATATTCTCCTCAACGGGTGTTAGCCAAACTTCAGCAAGGAACCCAGCTTATATTTCAGGATAAGCGGACGAAGAGCGGGATCTTTGGCGTATTGGCGGAGAACATCCTTCGTGACAGCCTGAAGCGCTTTTTCGATGCTGGAAGGCAGGTTTTGAGGAGAATTGGCCCCAGAGACACCTGTAATGCTTCTGGCATAGATATTCTCACCCACGGCATCGAACACTCTTAAGAGCAGTGTGATCCGAATTCCTGAGGCTGGGTCAGCCATACCGATCTCTTTGATTCGTATCACAAGTAATCCGACGGACTTCTCAGGAGCCGCAAAAACATACGGAGACTCCCCTTCTTCTGAAATCACTCCGGCGATCTTGAGACCGGCATTTTCCTCAAGGTTCTCTGCAATGCACTTCATCACGGTCGCGAGATGGCTGGGCGGGGCCTGAGCAACGGATTTAATACGTTCATCGCGAACATCACCCGAAAAGACCGGCACAGGGAGCGGCGTTGTTCCGCAGCCGCTCAGCACGGCTAACGCAACGATTAGAAATACCGCTTTAACGGATCGGTGCATGGCAAACATGCTTCGCGGCTTTTGCATAAGATTCCTTGCTGCCAATGTCAAACCATGCCCCTTCGAAAACCACCCCGAAAACAGGTTCCCTGTCAGTCAACCAAGCAAAGAAATCTCCGATCCGATCGGGGTTTCGTTTTTCGATATCGAGATACTCATGGAGCCTGAGGCGTGCTTCCGGGGACATGTGATAAACACCCACACTCACCTTCGTGGAGGCCGGAGTGGCCGGTTTCTCGTCAAAGCGGATGATCTTTCCGGTCTCGTTCATTTCAACCACGCCGTATTGGGACGCTAAAGCCTTCTCCCGAACATCATAAAGACCTATGAACGTGCACCGCGAATGCCCCAGACACGGCAGCAGAAAATACCCGATAGGGAAATCAAAATAATTATCCCCGCAGAAAACAAGAAAACTCTCCGGCGTTCCACGGGACGGTCTAAGCGACAGCTCCAGGTCCCGCACGGCGCCCAGGCGTTTCTCAGGATCATTAACCCCGTTATGGATGATGCGTATCGGCTTTTGATAGATGGCTTCTTTTTTCCATCTCTTGAAATTCTGGAAGAAGCGTTTACTACTAACAATGACGATCTCATCAATAATCGGAAACCGATCCAGCTTCCCGACCAGATGATCAAGAAGCGTCTTATCCCCAAGTTTTAAAAGCGCCTTCGGGATATTCCGCGTAAGAGGATAGAGTCTTGTTCCAAAACCGGCGGCGAGAATGATAGCTTTCATAGAGCGATTAATTCCTCCTGGGGTTCAAATTGGATTGGCAGACACCAGCACATGCTTTCCTTGACTGAATTTAAAGACACTCTCAGATCCTGTATCCGCCGCCCGTCACTGACCTTGTGAAAGAGCGTCGCAAGCTCGCTTTCAAACGACCGGTCGTTCTCCTCACGGAGTTCCTTGGGATTCATTTCCGCCACCCGCCCTTCGCGGGCGTTATCTCCACCTCTGCCCGCATCCCGTATTTAATGTCAGGCGGCATTTCCTTAAGACGGATCGCGCAGGCAACGACATGCTTGATCTTGAAGACCTTTTCAATTTCGTCCCTTGCCCGCGGCGCAATGCGGATCACTTCCCCCGAAAAGGTTTTTCCGCGGAACGCGTTGAATTTCCCTTTCACCGGATCCCCGAGCGAAACTTTTGGGATCATCCTCTCAAGGATCAGCATCTCAAGAAAATATGTGTCCGGATCCGCGAACTCGAGCACGAATTCCCCTTCTTTAAGCGGGCTTCCGATCTGCTCGCTCGGGTCCGTAAGCAGAATCCCGTCAAACGGCGCTTTGAGTTCCAAGGCTTCCACTTGCGTCTTGAGAAATCCGATCTCGGCCTCGACCGATTCCATCTCTTTCGCCTTGATCGAAACCGTCTGCTCCAACTCTTCAAGCCCATAAACGGTGCGGTCATGTTCCGTCTGTCCGATCACCCCGTTCTCAAAGAGGATGTTGCTACGGTCCTTCTCCTGCGTCAGAAACCCCGCCTTTTTCGCAAGCCGATCCTTATCCAGCTTTAAGATCTCAAGAGCGAGTTTCTTCTCCTCCAAACGCTGCTTGATATCCAGGTTCTCGAACCGGGCGATCACCTCCCCTCTCTTCACCCGGTCACCCTTTTGGTGAAGAAGTTCCTTGAGCATTCCGGGACTGGAAAGACCGATCCTCGCGAACCGCTCCGCCTGCAGGATGGCTTCCCCCTTAATGACCGGCTTCGGCCAGAAGAAAGCTCCCAAAAGAACGGCCAGAAGCAAAACAAAGATCTTCATCTTCCCCTTTTTCGGAGGTTCTTTTTTCTCTTCAAAAAGAGCGGGTTCTTTTTCCTGAGTATGGATTTCTTTCTGGGTCATATTCTTAGTCTCTCCTTATTTGAATTAGATCCATGCCTTGCACCGATCCGGAACTGACCTTGCGGTCCAGTACGCAACGGGAATGGAAAGGATCAGGCTTGTCAAAAGGGGCGTTGCCTGCCAGATGAAGTAAGGCGTTAAAAATAGGCAGAAATACAGACCCGAAAGACCCGCGACGGTCCCGGGCCATAGGACCTTCGCGGTATTTTGAAGGTCTACACTGGCAAAGGGATTTTTTGCCATAGGCTTCCAGTGAAGTTTCCTTGAGGGAATGCTTGCAATGTCCAGGGGCGTGTAGAAAACATTGTTGAGGGTGAGGAATGTGGAAACAACCAGTTCGTAGAGAAAATCCTTAAGGTCCTTCAGGTTTTTCAGCAAGCTGAGTTTGTGGAAATAGACCACGGCAATGCTGAAAAGAAGCGTCCACTTAAGTTTGCTGTTCGTGCAGGCGCCAAGCCAGATGGAATCGATCTCGAAATGGATAAGCTCGCCCGCTAAGCAGGAATGGGCCAGAAGACCGAAGATGAGCCAAAAGAAGAACACAACATCCGCCGCGTAAAGATAGACCCCAAAGAACGCGAGGAACCGGGAGGCAAGGCTGACCTGCGGCATAAAAATTAATGGAATACCCTGCAGCGTCCCCCGGGCCCACCGCCGAGCTCTCGCCCTCGCCTCAAGGTAGTTCGCCGGCGCCTCGTCATACGCGTGAACATCAGCGCAGAACGCCACACGGTATCCCATTTTGTCCAAGAGGACCGTATCCCAGTTATCATGGGAAAGCAGTCCCCTCGGAAGCTTGATCCTCGAAAGAAGTCCGGCCCGGGCGAGGTGATGATGCCCAAAAGAAATAGTCCGGCCAAAGATCGTCTGGAAGGAGGCGAAATTGAATCTCTGGGCGAAATTCGCCCCGATCTTTTCGAAACGGGCATACCAACTTGCTGCATGAGCGATCCGGATGAACGCCTGAAAGATCGCGATGTCCCTGTTTTCCGGATGCTCGGCCTTTCTGAGTAGCTTGAGAAGCGTCCCTTTGGGGATCATCCCGTCAGCGTCGCAAACATAAAGATAGACGTATTCAGGATGCGATTCCAGAAACTCCGCGATATTTCCTTGTTTACGTTCAACGGGAACATCCCTGCGCCTGTAAAAGATGCGATCCGGATGACTCTCCGAAAGCTTTGCGACAATTTCCCGTTCATACGGCTCAAACTCAGCCGAAGAATCAGACAGGACCCAAAGATCGGTATTCGGGAGCTTATTCCCCGAAAATGAATACATGATTCGCTCGAAGAGGCCGTGAGATTCGTTACGGACGGGATAGACGATCGCGGTCTTCGGAAATTCTTTGATGTAGGCTCCCTTCAGTGCCGTCTCTTTAAGGAACGGCCGCAGAACGCTCAAGGAAAAAAGGAACGCCACGTCAAAGAATAAAAATCCGAAGCCCGCGACCCAGAGGAGCCCAAATATTCGGGATTCCTCCGTCCACACGATCGCCGATGACACGAGCCACACCGCAAGACATGTCAGGAGCGCGACCGCGCCAAGAAATAGCGCGGTCCGGGTCTCCGGACTGAGCGGAAAGCGGCTTCCCGGGATCGCTCGCAAGGATGTCACGCTCTATCCTCCTCAAGATCCGTAATGCTCTTCTCCGGGAGCGTTTCTATTGCCGCAGGTTTAAAAGCCCGGGTCCGTTCAAGACGCGCCATTTGTATCCGGTATTCCGCGACCGCCTGAACAGCCGCTGATCGCGCCTCTTCCAAAGCGATAAAGGATCCCAGAAGCTCCCCGGCGCCTTTACCGCCCGTTACGAGACGCGTTTTCTCATTCTTGTAGTTTTCCTCATTTTCTTTGAGAAAAGCGTCCGTCATCCGGATCTTTTGGCGCAAAGCCCTCGCTTCATGAAAAAGCCGCCTGATCTCTTTTTCATGCTCCCGGATGCGGATATCCTCGGCCCATTTGGTTTCCTCGATCTCCTGCTCCTTCGCGCGGATCTTGGAACCAAGCCGGCCGAAATCCCAGATGTTCCATTTCCCTTCAATCCCCACGATCACGCGGTTCGTGTCCACGTACACGTCCCGGACACTGTTCCAGCGCGTTGAGAGGCTGAGTTGCGGGAATCTTTCCGCCTGGAGAGAGCGTTTCTCCTGCTGCTTCGCCAGGATCATGAGAGACCCTTCCTTGTAAACCGGATCGGTTTCACGCGACGCGCCAAGAAACGACTCGAGCCCGCTTTCAACTTCCTGAATGGTGCCGTACGTCTGAAGCTCAAGGACTTCTCCTTCCCCGATCCCCACCGTTTCCCGTAAGACCGTAAGCAGGTAGTCGTAGGTCTCCTTGTGCTTCACGAGCGAATGCTTCACGCTTTCAAGATGAGATTCGACCTTGAAAGCTTCAAGATGCGGGAGCATCTCTTTCCCGGAGAGTTTCTTGATCCGCTCGCACTCGGCTGTAAGCTCCTTCACCTCTCCCTGGGCGATCCTCGTGAGCTCCTTTTCCGCCAGGACCTGCGCGTAAAGGACCCGCACCGCAAGCTCCAGATCGAGTTTTACTTCTTCGAGCCGGAGTTTCTCGATCTCGCAGACAGCGCTCTGTCGCCGCTTTTCCGCAACCGCTTTCCCGCCCTGAAAGATCGGCTGCTCGATCCCCGTATCCAGGTAGGACAGGAATGTCCTTTCTCCCGTGGCAGCACCCGCTTGGACATCAGCCTTGAGCTTCGGAAAGAACTCGGCAAGCGTCCCCTTGTAAAGAGCCGCCTCTTTGCCAAGACGCGCGAGCGCGCGTTTTATCTCGCTTGAATCCTTTAGCGCGTTTTTAACCGCTTCGTCAATGCTAAGAAGCGCGCCAGACGGCCGAAGCACCACCGATTCCGCGGCGTACGCGCTGAAGGACGCCGTCAGGACCGCTACCGTGAGTCCAAGGCAGACTGTTCTCCTCCAAAACGTTTTCCCCTCCTTGAAACACTTCGTCATGAGTCTTCCTCCTTTATCTGTCTCGTTGGGAAATCCAGCGTTTCCGGATTACTCCGGTTTCTGTTCTGCCGCCAGTTTCGCTCCGAGCTCCGCGACCCCTTCCTGGAATGCCTTGAAATGCCTCGGAAGGATGCTGATCCCGCGCTTCGCGGCAAACACTTCGTCGTTTTCCTCGTTTTTCACGAAGAAACGGATGTCTCCGCGCAATTTTCCGTTCACCTCCACTACCGTGAAATGCAGCTCCTCTCCGCTGCGCGTCGGAACAACGCGCACTCTCTCTTTTTCAACAAAACCCTTGTTCTTTTTTTCTTTGTCCATTTTTCTCTCCTTTTTGTTTTGATTTACACGGCCTCAAGCAGAAAAACAAAGATCGGCTTTGAAGCCTCCGCTGTGACGGACTTTTCGACGTTCACACTTCTTAAATTCCTTCGCGCCTCATCCGAAAGCCCCTGCGCGACGTTGAGCTCCAGCTGGTCCTGCATACTGAATGGATCCTGCGACCGGCCTCCCAGAAAGAGAGCTCCCATGGAAAGGACAGACTCCCCGATCGCTTTCACCATTTTCATGTCCGTTTGTTTTTGCACCTTCCCTTTGATTCCCGCCGCTCCGTCTTCAGAAAGCGCAAGCGCGTTTACCCGGATCTCGCGTCCGTCCGGGAGCACCAGGAGATGGAACCGGACATTGATCCGGTCAAGGGACTTCAGGACGCTCGCATCCCCAAGGAATTTCGAGCCTTTGGGAATCACGACCTTGTCCCCGGCCATGAAGTCTTTAGAAAGGACCGCCACGACAGGCGCGTCCACGTTAAAACTGAAAACCCGATCTCCCAGGAGTGCGGGGATCTTGGTTCCGGACGCGAGCCCGAGCTTCACTTTCTCTGTTCTTTCGGTCCTCGCCTGGGAATCCCGCTCCGGCTCCTTCTTGAAAAGGAAGACACCCATAGCACTGTCTAGTTTTCGCTTAGTCCCGGGCAACACTTTCAGGGGTTTTATGGATTCAACCGTTTGTTTCGATTTTGAATACGCGCCTATCGCGCGTTCCATAAAAGTCGTGGTCATCGCCACCCGGGTCTCTTCCGGGGCCTCAAGACTTTTGACCTTTGACTTCGGAGCTTTATGGTTCAGAAAAAAACCCGCGATAAGAAGGATCACTAACGCGGCGCCCAAGAGCACCCATCCTTTCTCAGAAAAGTTCCTGAGCTTGAACCAGCTCTTTTCGAGACCTTTCAGAGGTGCTGAAAACCCCGGTTCCGGAGGAACGGGCGGAGTGTTTTTCTTTTTGAAGAGCTCGAAGAACTTTATCATTCGAACCACCGGAACCCTTTCAGCTCGATATCCCGGCCGGTGCCCGGCTCCAAAGCGTCCTCAAAAATACGGAAGACCGGTTTTTGTCCTTTCCCGAGAGTCCGGGAATCAAAGACGATCACACCGTAGACGTAGCTGTCGGGCTGGATACATTTGGAAAGTTCCAGTTCGGAAGGAAACTCGATATTCCCGGATTCCTGGTTCTTTAGGAGAAGCTTTCGCTCGTATTCAATGGCTCCCACCGTGGCCTTAAGGGGCTTATACGGTGTCTTTGAGTAGTTGAGGACCGAGAACCTCAGGTAACCTTTATCCGCCATCCGGGAAAGCGAGAGGAGATTTACCTGCACCTCGCCTTTCGTGGACGATCCCTTCAAAGTGAAGGACTGGACGCCGGAGGCCACTTTTTCCTTAAGCTTGTCTTCGGAGAGTTTCTCCGCCTTTTCTTCCAGCTTCGCTTCTTTCTGGTGGTAGTCCTTTTTAATGACCGCAGCCTTTTCTTCCACCTTCTTTTCAAAAGCGTTCTGGACAAGGGATTCGTCATCCTGAGGCAGCCTGTAGTCGAGAACGAAGTCCGCAGTCTCAGGCGCTCCCGTAGTCACATCGAACGCGAGCCTCCCGGACTCCGTGATAATAATGAGGTTCGTTCTGGCATCCGATTCATCCGTGACGGGTTTCACAAGGACCTGTCGTTCATAGACCTCCACCTTGAAAAGCTCCTGGTCCCCCACAAATACTTTGAGCGCGGGTTCAGGAAGATCGATCGTGGAGACATAACCGAGCGCCGTCTGCAGCCGGTACGCGACGCCCGAGCGCATGGTTACTTTGTAGATATTTTTAGTCGAACGGCGAAGCTTATTAAACGTTTGCCGCTCCTTTAGGTTCGCGTCAGCCGTCTCCACCGGTTTTTCAGGCGCCTCCGGCTTCACGTCTTCCGCTAGCGCACAGACAGGTGTTAAAAAAAGTGTCAGGATCGTTGTGTAAAGCAATGTTTGTTTCATCGTTTGTTATCCTCCAGTCGGTTTAAAAGAATTTCTTTGTAATCTTCCACGAGCAGTCCCGAAGGAGCCGGGAAGCTCCTCGGGATCTTTTTTAAGACCAGTTCTGATTTCAAAAGCGAGGCGTCACGGTAATCGGAATCCTTGTAGCTTTTTAGCGTCCGCACCCAGACAAGCGAAACGAGGACATGCTCCGGGGTTTCGCGTTCAATCTTTTCTTCCTTAAACTCAAGTGCCGCGCAAAGCTTTGCCTCCTCGATCCTCGCGAGGATCCCGGACTCGATCAGATTGCGCTTGGCGGCGGACTGGAAACGCGCGCTCATCAAATTCCATGCCTCGGCCATGTCCCGGCTCACGGTGTAGGCGTTATATTCCGCGTAGCGTTTGACGAACGTCCTCGCGAAATAAAGGATCTCAGGGCCAGACGGAGCGTTATGGGCGACCATGTCCGAGATCGCTTCGGCTTTCCCCACCTCATCCACCCGGATCACGACCGGCGGCCGCTTCGCGAGTACGAAAGCTCCGAAGATCGCGAAGAAAAGAAGACAGAGCAGCACAAGGCTCGCGAGTTTCAGGAACTCAAGCTGTGACTCGAGATCCCCAAAAACTTCGTAGTAACGCCTCCCCAGGTTTTCGAGTTTTGTTTGGAATCGTGTTTTCATTTGTAGTTCGTCCCTCCTCCTGCCGGAGCAGGCTTGTTTTGCGGGGGTTTTGCGGGCATCGTGACGTATTTGGCGATGAACGCGGTCCCGATCCCCACCACCGCGGACCCGAGACCGCTGATACTCCCGCTTGAAGTGATTTGGTGCGAAATGAGCGGTACTGATATGAATAGAAGAATGAAAAGAACGTTCGCCGCGATCACCGCCGCGGCGTTCGTTTCCTCTGGAAGATAGATCGCGATCACATTCATGACGGAGATCACTTTCATGAGAATGGAAAGGACGACGGTCCAAAGAGACACGGCGACGAGGCTCCTGAGCCAAAAGACAAGGCCCTGACTCGTGGATTTGTAGACCCCGAACGCGACGAGGACCGGGCCAAACACGTAAAGAAGAGAGAGAAACACGAACCGGAGCCAGTTCAGGACCCCGAGCGCGATAAGCGCGACGATATAGGTCAAATAATTGAGAATGGTCAGAATGATCCGGGTATCGAATCCGCCGAGATCTTTTTTCTCCGTGATCTCCCGGAAGACCGTCTTCACCACTTCTTGGAACTCTTCATGCGGAAGGATCGCTTTGGCAAGCAGGTCTGTTCCATAAACGATCCACACGAAGAATCGCTCGTAAAGGATCATGAGCCCAACGACAAGAACGACCCGGATAAAAAGGCCCTTGAAATCCGATCGGTCTTTCATCACGAGGAAATTCTCATGCAGCACCGCCACGATGAACATAAGCGGAAAGATCACGGCCGCGGCGGAGGCCGTAACCCCGTAAGCGGAGGTGAAAAGATCCGGGATCTGAAGGACGTTCGTGAAAAGAAATCCCTGGTTCATCATCACCGCCCCCCGCCTGACGCGCCCAGGATGCCGTCCAGATAATCGTTTGTATCCTTGATAAAACGGAGTCGCTCCCGCTCGGCGTCCTTTTCGCGACGCGATACCTGTTCGATCTGGGTAGCCTCAAGCTCGAGAAGTTTCGCGATCGATTCTTGGGATTGCTGGCCAAGAACCATGAGCTCGCCGATCCCCTGAGCCTGAAGCCTGACCGCTCCTTTCGGGCTCGCGGTCTCCGCCTGTGTCTGGATCTGGCGAGCCGCGTCCCGGAGGTCTTTTCCTCCCTCGCGGATCTGATTAGCCAGCTGAAACGCCTCGACTACCTGCATCTCCTCAAATGGGATATAAGGCCTTTGGTTCCCTTCAGGGATCGCGCCTGTTACGGCCTCAAGCGAGGTCCGGAGATCTTCCGCGCTTCCCCCCGTCTGAAGGATCTCGATCTGAGGCGTTGTAAAGAGTGAATCCGAGTAAACGTCCCTGATACGGGTTCTCAGGGAATCGATAAAATCCCGGACAGGATCGCCTTTGAAGAAATTCAGGATCTCATCCAACCCCGAATGGAACCGGAAGATCTCAAGCGTCTGTGTCTTCAGCTCGTTTAACCGCTCCGCGGCAAGCATGAGGTCCTGCGCAAAACTACTGTTCAGGATGGAGTTCTGGAGCTCCTGAAGAGCCGCGTTTATGGCGTCAAAGGTCGGCATCGTGGCGTGCGCGTTGGGTGCTGCCACCAGAACGAAAACGAGAAAAAGAAAGAGTATCCGTTTACGCACGTGAGTCCTCCCGGGGTTTTGACGCCCCGCTGGGAAACAAGCGGGCCAGTGTCTCAAAGATCTCAAAATCCGTTTTGCGGGGTTCTTGGGTCCGTAGCTTCGTTTCCTGGGCCAGGTCCTCAGGGTCTGTCGTAGCGATCCAGTATTCGAGAGGATTCGGTTCCACTTTCGCGATCACCCCGTGATCGTCGAACTTGATGAAGACCTCCGAATAATGCCCGGGCCTTACCTCAAGCTCCCGCGCGGCAAGGATCTCGTTCTCGTTAAGACTAAAGGCCGCGAGCTTTTCATGCCCTTTCTTCAGGCGCAGGATGTATTTAATAGGAGAGTTATTGACCATCACGCCCGAGATCTTTGACTCCAGAAAATCTTCCGGGTTCTGGCTGATGGAGAGAACGCCCGCGTTCAGTTTCCGGGCGGTCCGGTAAAACACTTCCACAAGCTCCGTTCCTTGAGATTCCTTCAAGAGCTGCCAGCATTCATCGAGGACAAGGATCTTTTTAATGCCGAGATTCTCGAATTTCCGTTTCAGAGCGAAGGGAATGATAAAAAGCAGGATCTCCTGAAGCTCAGGGTAGCGCGAGATCTTCCGGAGATCGAAGACCGTGAAGCGCGCGTTAAAATCGAACGTGCCTTTCCGGTTCAGAATCTTTCCGTACTCGCCCTGGGTAAAAAGAGAGAGCTCCTTAGAAAACTGGTAGGCCTTCCGCTTGTCCTCTTCGTCGCCTCCCGAAAACTCGCGGAGACCTTTTTCGATATCGCCCAAAAGCGGCGCCTCGTTTTCCGTAAGAGAGCTGTAAACGTCCCGAAGAACGCGTTCCAGGATCATTTTTTCACTTGCCGCCCACGGCTTCGTGGGAGCGATCATTCTCTGAAGAAGCTCCTTCAAAAACTGCAGGAATGTGGAATCAGCGTCCCCTGTCTTTGGGAAAAGCGCGGACTTTGAAGGAAACGGATTCAGAGCGTAGTTTTCCGAGCACTCCACTTCAAAATACGCGCCCCCCAGCGTCTGGGAAAGCTTCCGGTAACTCCCTCCCAGGTCGATCACGATCACTTCGTGCTCTTTGGCGGCCATGAGGAAATGAAGCAGAAGATAGGATGTGAAAAATGATTTCCCGGCGCCGGTAGCGCCCAGCATCACGGCATGTTTCGCGGTGAGCTTCGGATCAAAAAGATCAAGCGTTAGGGGCTCGTCCCTCCAAGTTTTAAGTAAAATGCCCTGCCCTTCCGTTCCCTTCCAGCTGCCCTGAACCGGCAAAAGATGGGCGGCGGCACTGGACGGAACAGGAAAGGCGAGAGGATTTTCGTCCCCCTGGAGCGGAAGGCAGTTCAGAAAAAGACGGTCGTGGTTCATGTGATCGACAATGCCTTCAGCGCCGCCGAGCCTGCGGAACGCGCGCAAAACGTTCCCCGATCTTTCACGGACCGCCTCCTGGGTCTTTCCTTTGACCAGCACGGCAAGCGAAGCGTAAAGGATCTTGTCCCAGCTGGTGGCAAGCTCGCTTAAAAATTCGTCAGCCTCTCCGGCCTTCGCGACCGCCTCATGGTCCCGGCTGCGCGAGAAGAAGTTTTTCGCGCGCGCGTAATTTCCTTCCCGTTTGATCCGGGCCTTTTCCTTCTCCTGATCCGGAACTTCAAGCGTAAAGGTCAGCAAATAATCCCGGCCGAGTTCCTTTTCGAAATCACGAATGGATTTAAGGGTCGTTTCCTCAGGTAATGCGCAGAGATTAATCCCCTGATGGAAATACCCATTCAGATAAAAGTCGCCGTAGTCAGAGACCGGAAGATTCAAAAGAAGACGCGAACGCAGGCTTGCGCGTTCCACGCCGTAGGGCACGGCCTTCAGAAGTCTTTCGCCCGACACATCCTGCGCGGCATAGGAAGGATTCAGCAATTCGTAAAGATACCCGGCGGTTTCGCTGTCGAGCATGGGCCGGACGCCAAACCCGAGAGCCTTTAGACCTTCCGAGACCTCTCCGGATACGGTATAGAGAGCCTCCTTCGTTTTTTCAAATTCGATCTCGGAAGCACAGTGCGCCTTCTTTCCGAACGCAATCGAGATATCGGGAAGCCAGGAAACCCTTGTTTTTCTCTTCCGCGGGGAGATCGAGACAAACAAAAAAAGCTCTTTTTTGAAGAACGGATGCTGCCGCCAGAACCGGACCTTGGACGCGGCAAGCGTCCGGGACAGATGGTCCTCGCCTGAAAGCGAGTCTCGGTAATTTTTCAAAAGAGATTCGTCGCCCTCCCGGGACCGTGCGATGAAATGAAGGACCGCGCCTTCCGGGAGCGCGTTAAGGAACTTTCGCGTCCGGTTCTCGAAGTCCGCGATCGTTTCGTCAGCCTGAAGCAGGATGTCTCTGGGCTGGATCACAAAACCCATCCCCAAAGCGCCGGTCACACCGATCAGGATACCGTTTTCAATCCTGTAGAGATCGATCTGCCTGAAAAAAGGTAGCCGCAATTCTCTTTGGATCAGGTCCCTCATTTTCGTCAGGAATGAAACGCTCATTCGAAGATCTCCTTTTCAGTTTCCCGCTGCATGGGATAGCTTTTGGGACGGACGAGAAATCCCGCGACTGATCCCGTCCAGTGCGGGGGCTTGTTATTTTTATAAAGACGCAGGAAAAAATATGCGCCGAGAAGAAGCGCCGTGTTCACGACAAGATTCGACGAGAACATGAAAACGAGAAGGAAAAGAGTGAGCAGCAGGAACAGGTCGAAGAATTCAAGCCCGAAGATCCTGTTCGCCGTTCTGATCTTTCTAAACCACTTCACGGTGTTCTTCATTTTTCTCCTTAAAAGCGCGTGATGCTTTGAATGAAATCCAGGACCGCGCGGGCCAGCATGATGAGCGCCCCGCCCCCCGCGGCAAGCGCGCCGCGCTGCATCCCCCGCTCATCGCCAAGAGCCATGGATACACCCGCGACCGCGATCCCGATCACGAGCACTCCCGGCCCCACCGTCCGGATCAAGAAATCCCCGATCCCCGTTAAAAATGAATCGAGGTCCGACTCCGAACTTGCCTCCGCGAAAGCGACGGTCGCCTGGAGCATCAAAAGGGATGCCGGTATCAAGATCCTGAAAATCTTCTGCTTTAATTGTTCGTTCATTGTTTTCCTCCCTCGCGATATCAGGAGGGGGTGTGCTAACGGCGGTTAAGACCCTAAGGCCTTGATTCCGCATAAGCGGTGCCGTGCACCCCCCTCATGGGAGGTCTGTTTAAGACAGGGGTGTGAATGGTTTGTGAAGGTTTTTATACTTGAAATATTTTTTTCCTTACCCTCCGGACCACATCGTGAACGCTGCTCCTGCTTCTGCCGGTCATGTTTGCGATCTCCTCCACGGAGAATCCTTCGCAAAAACGAAGCCGGACGATACGCTCCTGTCTCCGGGTCAAACCCAAAAACTTCGCTTTTCTCAAAAGCAGCTCATCCTGCTCCTTTTTTTTAAGCGCCCGCGCAAGAGATTGTCGGAGATTCTGCCGAACCTTGCGCATGTTCACCGGGGTAATACCCATGAGATACGCGGCCTCGGGATCAGGTAGTTTGCTTACATAACAAAGCTCGTAAGCGAGTCGCAGTCTTCGCGACAAAAACCCTCTGCGCCGGATAAGCCCCTTAAGCATCCGGAACGAGGCGCATTTAAACACCTGCTCGGATCTTGATTCCTCGGCGGACATCAGCTCATCCGCCGGCGTTTTTGAAAGGGCCGCCATTCGTCTCTTTGTCTCCATCTCAAACGGCGTCTGCCCCGGCATCGTTCCGATATCCTCGACCCGCATGAAATCCACGGAGTTCATGCTGGACCGGGGCCTTCTGCCTTTCTTAGGTTTTTCTTCAAATTCATTCTCCTCGTGCTGGTTCTTCATTGTTTCTCTCGCTTTCTGCCGCGAGAGGACCGGAACGAAGAGAAAAAAAGCGGGCAGCACGGAAAGCTGTCCGCTAAAGAAAAGACACGTCAAAACCTGGAATGAGCACACCCTGGACGTGCGGAAAAACAAAAAAGATTTTTATGGGGGAAGTTGTTACGGGGGATACTTCAGAGAGGGGGGGCCGGAAATAGACACACTCCAAGCGTGACACGGAAACTCTCCGCGCTGCCGCCCGTTCCAGCCCCTGAGCGGCGCTTGGGGGTAAGTCCGGATCGAGGCGTCGCGCAATGGACGCCTGCCCCCGGTCCTACCTCTCACAATCTTTTAATCAATTGTGAGGTGACATGCGCGCGTTCAGCAGGAGATATCCAGTGAACGCGGCGCAACAATGATCCGGCTCGGTTTGTCCGGATCTGAATAAAAACCTACCCGTTCAAATAAAATTCGTCAAGGAAGGTGCTTTTTCATTTAAGTAAGCCTGCACAAGATGTATCAATTTATAGCAATTAGAAGCCAAAAAAACGCCGCTCTTTGGTTAGCCTGGAACGAATATGGAAACACGGCAGGACCTTTATCACTTGTTATTTTCCGTCTTGAGCCCTGCGATCGCTTTTACCCTACCCAAAACTTGCCGTTTCAAAGGAATGCCATCACTACAAAAGGATCTTCCGCACAGCTTGAATCAAAATAGCCATGTCCGAAGTCTTGACTGCAAAATCATCCGCACCCATTTTAAGAGCATAGCTCGGATCGATCGCTTTGAGGTTTCCGGTCATCAAGAGCACCGGCGGCGGGTGGGGTTTGAACATCTCCTTGATTTTGCGGCAGGCATCAAATCCCGAAATGTCCGGCATCACTACATCGATCAAAAAAAGGTCCGGAAGTGTTTGGCGGACTTTCTCAAGAGCATCCTTAAAATTCAACGCTGCCACGGCAGCATAGCCTTCCGCTTCCAAAACCTCCACGATCATTTCCCGGACTAAGGGGTCATCATCGATTACGAGAATTTTTTTCGTTACCACACCCCTCCTATTCCTGCCGCTGTCCGGCTGCATATGGCCCGCCCTCATCCAGTGGACGTTTTGTCAGGATGGAATCGCTTATTTCTTAACCAGCTTCTCGGCTTCGAGCCAGATCTCCAGATCTTGACCTTGAACGCGACCTTTTTTCTCCCAAAGTTCTTTGGCCTTTTCCTTGATTCGCTCGGTCTGTTCCGCTTCAGTCACTTTGCCTTTCTTAACACCTGAAACCTTTGCCATGTTTTACTCCTCCTGGGTTATTTATTGATGTAATGCTCGGCATGCCACTCCGCTTTGAAAAAATACGCTTTTTTAAAATAGCTATGGATGTTTTCCTGCCTTAATGACAGGGGTGGGCCTTTCTGTATTGCGGCTCACGATTGGAGTGATCACCCTCTCTTCGACACCATCCGAAGATTCGGCATGGCAATCGAAGATGAATTTTCCATCCGGGAGCCCGTAGCGGAGCGTGAAGGTACCGTCCGGCCGGAGCTGAACGGGTCTTTTTTGCATGGTGACCTTGGCATCGGGTTCCGTGCCTCCATAGATAATGAGTTCACACTCAAGCCAGAAACGGAAACCACGCTGTTTGATCTTGACCGGACTCGACATGCTGGAAACAGCACCCACTCCTGAGCCTGAGGTGATCGCATTCCTGAAGCGTTCTTCCATAAGATTGCGAAGCTCTTCGGAACTTTTACCAACCTGGAATCCACCCGAAAGGGCATACATCTTGTCAAAATCAATAGACATCCACTGATCATCAATGATCTCGGACATCCCGGACCTCGGCATTGTTACATGATTGGAGCGGGCAAGGCAGATGAAACGGCCGTTCCGATGCAGGAGCCCGATCTCGACGAAGTAGCTGTGATTCGGCTGAGTGTTAAGGTACCAGCACTTAACTAAGTTCTGGAGCAAGATATCAGAAACGGGATGGGGCTTTCCAACTTCTGTGGTGTCATAGACACGGAGAACGGAGGTGACGCTCTCCCAGCTTCCACCGAGTTTTTTCAGATGGTACCGCTGGTGGTCATCCTGGATCTCCCAATAGGCATAGATCCAGTAAGGATCACGGACGAGAAGATAGATCTGATTGTCACCGTAGTTGTCAGGGAGTTCTTGAGAACGCTGTGGAACTTCTGCTTTTAAAAGAGGACGTGCTTTCAAAGCATGTTTCGAGGCGGAAGCATCGGCGCTATCTTCCGTTTTTGAAGATCGAGCTGGAGCGGAGCTCTTTTCCTGCGCGCGAGCCGCTGCGCTCATCGCGAGCAAACGTCTTTTGTTTGCAGCTGCTTTTTCTTCCAGGTCATTCTTTTTCTTACGCGGGAATAAGGCCATCCGTCCGGTCCCTTTTTAAAATCGCATCCACTAAAAACGCAACGATGCTTTGCGTTCGCAAATTATTTTCGATTGAGCGTTGCCGAGTAACCGCTTTCGAGTGTCACTAAAGTAATATGGCCCTCACGGGCGAGCCATCCGAGACTCATAAGCACAAGTTCCCGTGGACGTTTCAAACTCTTGATAAGCTCATCCGCAGTGGCGCTTTTCTTGTCATCAAGGTGATGCCAAATCTCTCCGGCAACGATTCCGATTTCCATAATCATAAGGGGACTCCTCCTGAAGTGGTAGAGTTATCTTCCCCGCCGCTTTTCGTTTATTTTTTCAAGAACATGTTTTCCTGTGCCAGATATCCAGTCGAGCATATTATGCCCGCTGCGTCAAATACCTGCAAACCTCCATCTTGGCGAACCGACGCCTGATACGGTTCACTCAATGGATTTGGCGAAGTGAAATCGTTGGCAGAAGAGTATAGTACCCCCCCCCCCGCATATCCAGAAAAATGTGTGCAATCGAAACATCGTTTACATTCGACCTTCAGCAGAACAAAAAATCTTGGGCGGCGGGAGAAGTATCTCCCCCGCCCATAACCAAATCCATTACTTTTTCCGGATCTGTCTTGATATCCTTTCGACGGTTCTCATGCCGGAGTCGAGCTTGTTTGGGACCGTCTCCCAGCCGAAGGATTTTCCGGGCTCCGCGGCACCCCCGTAAGCAGGCGCGGAAAACGGGATCGGCCGTACCCATCCCGGGCTAGGCGTGTTTTGAGTGAAGGCCTTCCAGCCCGCAAATACCGGCTTCCAAACGAATACCGCGAGAAAAATCCACGGCAGAAGCCATAATCCGTAACGAATGGTGCAGAGAAACGCCTTAATGATGAAAAGCAAGACGCTTTTGTGGAACTGGAACATTTTCCTGATCTCGTTTTTCAAAAGCTCTTTTTTCATAAGGCCTCCCTCCGGCGCGTGGTTTTTCCATCAGGATCTGACGCGCGCAGCAGCGAGAGATCGACAGCATCCCTTGCCGCGTACTTCATATTATGGAGATGCAGGTTCCCGGTTTCCGCGTCCTTCAACTGAGCCGCAAGGCTCGCTTTATGAACGCTCATATAATCCAGATCCCGATCGCTGAATTGCTTTTCAAACTGTTTGATCCATTCTCTTAAGTTCATATCCTGCCCCCTTCTGTTTTTGTGGTTTTACAAACGATCATTCGCGTGAGACGCGAAAGGCGGAGGCCTAAACCTCCGCCCTTCGCGCCGTTCTTAGTCGTTAGACTCCTGAAAGCTCGAAGAGATCCGCCGTTTTCACGCTGTCTTTCTCCAGACAATCAAAGCTGCAGGCTTCGCACATGAACCTGCGGCTCATGTCATCGTAGAAGAGCTCCTCCGCGACAAACTCCGCGTCGCAGATCGCGCAGGGGATCTTTGAGCGCTCGTTCATTCCGGAACCATCCAGAAGTCCGAAATCCTGCAGCTCGTCAAAGGAGAAAAAACGCGGCGGGCGCTGGTAGCGAAAATCATCTTCCACCCATCCCTTCTCGAGTGACCCCACATACGGCTTCATTTTGCATGGAGTTTTTTTCATGCGGCTTTTGGAATTGAAGCTCCGGACGTCCGCGATGTAGAGATGGTCCTCCAGGATCGCCCAAACGGAGCCCTGAAGACCGTTACGCGCGAGAGCGTACTCAAGATGCTCGTGGTCGCTTGACCAGAAGAGGGTCGTGAGCCTGGGGACATAGGCGACATGAAGCGGCCTTTCATTGTTCCGGATAAGAAAGAGCCTGCAGGGGTCGCCTTTGAGAGCGAACCCGAGCGCGAAATCCCCTTCCATCTCCCCGAGCTTCGAGACCATGCCCTTCACGCTCAACTCCCCGTCAAGGACCCGGAAGATCGCCTCGCTATCGACCGGCGTTTCCGCCGTTTTCGAATATTTCTTGAGAAGCGCTTCCCGGTTCATGAAGTGGCCGTTATGGACCCCCAGAAAATGCTCCGTCTCGAAAGGATGACAGTGTTTATTCTGCACATCCCCGATCGTTGCAAGGCGTGTATGCCCGAGACAGATCTGTGTTTTATCGGTTATCTCGCGGATCATCCCCTGGAAACGTTTCGTCCTGAGAAGTTTCCCCGACGGCGCAGCTTCCTTGAAGAGAGTCCACTTCGCTCGCGACAGAAGCGCGATACCGGTCCCGTCCTTTCCTCTTTCTTCATTCTGAAAAGCAAGGTCCATGACCATCCCCCGCAATTTAAAACGCTCAAGCACGCTTAAGGCCCCTTCTTTTTTCGCAAAACCGTAGATTCCGCACATGGCAGTCTTCTCCTATTGTTATTGAGTGATTGTTTTGTTTAGAGCTTCGGGGCGAGACTTACGCGGCGGGAACAAGCAGCCGTTCGGGGTGGAACTTCTGAACGCGTTCGCGCACATACCGCGCGATCTCAGGCGTCAGGCCCAAGAACGGCACGAACAGTTCGAGAAGGTCAGAGAATGCGCCCGGCTGCGGCATCCGCACCTGTTTGATCTCCTGCGCCTTATCTACCATGGCCTGGCAGATCACGATGAAGTTCGTGATCTTAAGAGAGCTCAAAGTCCCGGAGTGATAACGGAACTCAAGGGAGCGCCGGTAAAACCACGAGTGGATATTGAGCCCGTAGTAGCGGGAGTGGTGGTACTTAGACTTCAGATCTACCTTCCGGCTCCCCCTGGGGCCGTACCAGAGCCTCTTAAGCGCCTCCTCATCCTTTGCGCCGATCCGGAACCTCGATTTCGGGAACCTCTCGAGAGGCACGGAATAACTCCCTTCATGGCGGGACTCGGGCAGCATGGCATAAAGCACCGGCTCGAAATACCGTGTGATCTTCAGGAGCTTCTTGATCTCCGCGCATCCGAGATCGCGTCCGTCGATATGGACATGGAGCCCGCAGCTGCGGTTCACGAAATATCCCCAGCCCAGAAGACCGCCGGTGAATTTCTTGATCTCCTGAAAGCCCTCATCGCCCTGAAGGATCGGGCTCACATACTCCCGGCCGTTGTCTCCGAGAGATCCGTCCGTCACCTGCTGCCAGCTCCCGAGCCTTTCGAAAGGCAGATGATCCGCGTCTTCTTCCATCATGGCTTCGATCTCGATCCCGTATTTCCTCATGGAGCGGCACATGTTGAAAACGCCGCCTGAAAACTCCTGATATCGCGGTGTCCTTCCTTCCCGGTTGCTCCAGCAATCGTCGCAAAACACGTCTCCTTCCTCGTCCCGGAAACAGGAATCAGGGTTGATCTGATCCCGGCATTCGGAGCAAGAGGCGACGCGCTCGCTAAAACAGCTCTCGCAATAATCCCGGTCGTGGAGCTCGGAATAATAAGCGCGGTCGGAACGGACATAGACCTCGCAGCCCGAGCAGTACCGGAAATGCTCGTCGAGACACTTCTCGCAATAGAGCTTGTCACTTACCTCCGTCATGCTGCTTTTCCGGCACACCTCCCCGCATTGGGCGCACGGCGCGTCTGTGGAACTTTCCGTTTCCTGCAAAACCTGGATTTCGGTCGTCATGTGAAATCTCCTTTCAAGTTAGAAAAAAGGGCGGGAAGAAAATCGCTCTCCCCGCCCCGTTGTTTTGATTTCAATTTTTCGCGTTGCGATCTGCGGATCAGTCATTCCTCCTTTTTCTTTCCATCCAGGAACTGCGGGCGACCATCAGCTCATGCATGCCATCCAAAGCCCCCAGTGTCCGGCCCAAACAAAGCCGGCCGCGGCAACGGATCTCTTTTTCAAGAGCCCGATGGAGCGCGAGAAGTTTCCGGTGTGCGTTTTCTTTTAAAATGAGACTCACAGAGCCCCTCCTCCCGTTTGACCTTTGTTTAAAGTTGGCTTCGTTCGGAAAAGCTGAAGTACTGGTTCTCGCCGATAATGATGTGATCGAGAACCCGGATTGAAACCGTCTGGCATGCGGTCTTGATCTTCTGGGTGATCTCGTAATCTTCGCGGCTGGGCTCAACTTTCCCGGAAGGGTGGTTATGGACAAGGACAAGGCTCGACGCGTTCTGAAAAAGCGCTTCGCGAACAACCTCCCGGGGATGCACGGCTGCCTCATCCACCGTCCCGAAGAACATGTCCTTTTCCCCGAGGATCTTTAAGGCCTTGTCGAGGAAGATCACCTTAAAGACCTCACGCTTAAGGTCCCGGAGACTGGCCGTGAGGTAATCGGTGACCGCCTGGGGACTCCGGACGAAGTTCTGCCCGACGATCCCCTGCTTTAAGACGCGCCTCCCGACCTCCCGGACGGCCTGAAGCACCACCTGCTGTGATTCCGGCAGGTCCCTGAGATCAAAGAGCTGTCTCAAGCCCCCGGCCTTATGTAAAAGCTCGAGTGCAACACCCACTTCCGTTTGCTCGTACGTGCATTTCTTGAGGATGAGAGAGAGAAGCTCCGCGTCAGACAAAGCATCTATCCCTTTTTCCACGGCTCTTACCGCGGGCCGTTCGCTTTCCGGCCAATCCCTGACCGATAATTTCTTTCGCATGGGGATACCCTCCTTTGAGACGCAAAAAGAGGCGGACTCCCATCCGAAGGGAATACCGCCTCTTTTAAGCGCGTTTGGTTGATTTTTCTTTTGCTTCAGCGGATCACGATCTCCCAGCCGCTTTTCTGAAACCGGGAAATCAGTCCCGCGTGTTTCTGAAGATCATCTTTTCGAACGATCAATCTCATGGGATCCACCTCCTTTCAAAAAAAATGGGGAGACAGCCCGGTGAAAGCGCCGTCTCCCCTCTCTTTTTTTTATTTTTCGCGGGACTTCCTTACGCCGCGTGATCAGGCTCAGTCCGCATCAGTCCCGTGATCACCTCATCAAGCGAGGCCCCAAGGATCGATACGCCCTTCGTCTTGGACGGAACAAAGGCGCCGTCCTTCTGGGCCTGGAAAAACTTCCGGATATCGACAAACGCGTTCTTCGATCCGCTGCCCTTTGAGATCCGGAATTGCTCCGTTTCAGAGAGCGGGACCTCTAGGATCTTGACACTCCGGAACTGCTCTCCCTGAGGGCACTCGACCTCAGGCGCCTTACGGGCCAAAATGAGCCCCGCGATAATGTCCTCGCGGATCTTTTCCGGGAAGCACACCCCTTTGGTCGTCGGGACGAGAAGCGTCGCGTCCGCCTTGCTCCGAAAGAATATCCTGAGGTCGACATACCTCTCCCCCTTGTAAACATTCCGGGAGATCCGGTAGACGTCATTTCCCGACCTCGGAACGTCGCAGAGGACCACGTTTTCTGTTTTTTCGTTTTGAACTGCAGTTGCTGTTTCCATGTTAGTGTTCTCCTTGTTTGTGGTTAAAGTTGAATTGCACTGGGTAAAACGGTGTTGTGGCTGGATCACCTCCTTTTTTAAAATGAGCCCGGAAACGAAAAAAGGGGAAGACCCGGGCGACTGACCCAGGCCTTCCCCTTATCCGTTAAGGCTTCTGCGAAGTTATGTTTCTCTGTGGCTGTTACTTGTCTTTGAGACCCAAGCCGCGAACAGTGCTTAAAGGATCCTCGACATCCGGAGGTATGCCCTTTTCCGCTTGTGCCGCTGCTTCCCTAGCCTCCCTTATTTTTTCGATCTCTTCTCCCGTGAGAGGTTTAAAGATCCCCGGATATTCCGGGTGTCCGAAGAAATCCAGTTTAATGTGATCGGTAAGTAACCCCGGACTTTTCAAGATCACCACAGCCTCCCCGCGTTTAAGCTCGCGGATCAGGTCCGGCTCGATCTTGAACTCCTGCCCTTCCCGGACAGATCCCGTGCCGGTCATCCCTTTTCCCGTAAGACGCTCTTCGGTCTGATAGGTCGGGATCAGGGTCCTGCGCGTTCCCGCGATCTTCGAGAACTTTTCGATCGCGTCGGGGTCATCCTGTCTCAAGATGATCTTGATATTCGTGTTCTCGATCACCTGCTGCTGGAATTTCGGGGCTGACCGGAAGAAGAGATCGCCAAGCGACTGGTGAAAGAGCGCGATTGCGAGCTTCGAGGCCCGGGATTTATTTAAGAAATCCACGAACCCGAGATCCAAAAAGCTCGCGGCATCGTCAATAAAGACCGGGAAGAAATGCCGCTGGGACTCCTGAATATTCGACTGAATGTAGCTTGAAACGGTCTTCAGGTCCTGAAGGATCATCCTCCCCATGCGCCGGGCTGTATCCCCATACCCCTGAAGATCGAGCGCGAAGTAAACGATATTCTGCGCCTGATAGGCCTCCAGAAGATCGATATGTGGGTTGTCGGTATCGAGTTTTTCGGAAAACTCGCTCCGGGACGAAAGATAGAGATCGGCCATAAGCCCCGAGAGGAACTTCCGGTTGTCGTGGAAGTTATTGATCATGGCGACCAGGTCGAGCTGCAGGTTCTTGTCTTTGGCGCCCGTCAAGTCGGCGAGCGTTTTCAAGGACTCCAGGTCCGTTAGGCAGGAGTGGAGCGTCCTGAACCGGATCTTCTGCCCGGTGAGAAGGAGAGAGTTTAGGATCGCGAGAGCCGCCTGTTCCGCCATCCGCCGGTAGAACTCTTCGCTCCAGGCCATGCTGCCCACGATCTTGTCCTTCAGTTCCGTGGCATTGCCTCTGAGAAGCGGGTTATAGGTATTGGACTTTTTCGGATGAGCGAGCGAGAAGAAGTAAAAGTCATTGAGCCGGCCCTCGGCTTTAACGATCGCATGGATGCGGTCAAGGAGCTCAAGGTCCCCTTTGCCGTCGATCACGACCGCTCCCTTACCGTGATGGATGTCGTGGGCAAGCATGGGCAGAAGGACGGACTCCGTCTTTCCGGTCCCTGTGGAACCGATCACCTGCATGTGCATCTCGCGCTGATCGTTCATAAGAAAAAGCGGCCGGGGACTTAAGAAACTATCCCCGAGATAAACCTGTTGGTGCGTCGACTTGTACCTTTGATAGCGCATGCGTCCCTTCCCGGGCTCCCGCTTTGAGGAGCCGCCCTTAAAAAGCTTCTCATGACTTCCCAGATAGGCGACCACGAGAAATACCGGAAGCGACACAACGACGTAAAGGAGGTAGAAGAGTCCCAGTCTAAGGGCCGTTCCCTCCGCCTGATTATTTCCGTCACTTGAGAAAAACAGCTGCAACAGATCAAGAGCACGGTTAAACGATAGCGCGCTCGCAATCGAAACAGTAAACGAGCTCGCAAAAAGTGCCCGTTGGAACCAAGGATTTTTGACCTTTGAAACAAGCGCCAGAAGAAGATCCGCCAACCCCAGCGGGACCGTCGAAAAGACGCCCCCAAGCAGGCGCACCACCCAAGGCTCCCGTTTTTCTTGAATATTCGGCATAGCGCTTTCACTCCCTAAAGGAGCCGGCTAAGCTCAAACGATGCCCTCATGTTCTCGAATTGCGCTTTGCCTTTCTGCTCCATCAGATCCTCGTAATTGGCGAACCACACTTTTCTCGCGTCATACTTGAGGTCCAGAAGCCATTCCCGGATATCCTTGAGAATGATCACGAAAAGCAGGTTGTAACCCGCATGCTTGTCGTAATAATCGAACATCGCCGCGTAACGGGCCTTTCCCTTTGTGATCCTGTTCTCAAATTCAATGGCGATCTTCTGGCCGCGGACCGTAAGGACCCCGTCCGGCCGATGGTAATAATGATCCCGTTCCCGGAGAACCCTTTCGCTTGTCCACTCACGCCACCCCAATTCCCGGAAAAGCATCCGGAGATTAGTCACGTGCAGATCGTGCGAAATATACTGCTCGAAATCACGGGAAAACTTAAGCGCCGGTATCCCGGAATCAAGCGATCGGGACTTAAGCGCCTCCACGGCCTTTGCCGTGGCAAAATAGACATCCACTTTCTTTCTACCGCTGTACTGCTTCGACAAATAACCCGCCGTAACGAGTTTCGCCACGCGATGCTTGCAGGCTTTTGCGTCTTCAGAGCATCCCTTCCAGAACGTATCGCTGATCTGGTTGTAACAGAGGTAACGCTGTTCGTGCGCGAACTGCATGACCGCGATATCGCGCTCCGTCAAAACAACCGGACCCGCGTTTTCAATAACACCTTCTGGACCCTGAGTTTCCTTACTTTCGATCTCTTCTGTCAACACACCCCTCCTGACTCTTAGAGACACCACTTTCCGATGATCTATCCCGTTTCAGGGGAGAAGCATGCCTGCTTCTCCCCTGTCGTCAGATACTCAACGCGCCAGGCTGCTCAACGTCCGAGAGACATTATTCGAAAGGTCCGTCACAAAACGGGCCTTTTCGCGGAACATCCTGTAATCATCCTGGCTTTTCTGAACCGCAACCGTACTACGCACAACTCGAACCGGCGCCGCAGGGTCCGTCTTGGGGAGTACAGGGCTAAAACCCTGCCTCGGATCCCTTGACTGACCTTGCTTTGCCGATCCTTCGATCCAATTCGCACCATGGGACAGAACTGAAAAGGTGGTTAACGCTACAAATAGCATCAACCCAAGACCTAATCCCGCTCTAAACCACGCTACAAACTGCTGAAACACTCCTCTGGAAACCGTCTTGACGTTTGGAGCAATCGGACGTCTCTCTTGAATTTCCGTATTCTTCATCTTGATCTCCTTTTACCTCTTGGGCTTTAGCGCCGTTTTCGCAACCAGGTTTTAGACTGGTCTTTAAATTTATATCCTCATGGGAGGTCCGTTTAAGACAGGGGTGTGAACGGTTTGTGAAGGTTTTTATACTTGAAATAAATTTTATCGTTTTTGATTTTCCAATCTCCCCTTGGGAAACCCGTACCCGGGCATGCCGAGAACCCCGCTCGACCACGCTCTCGAGTACCAAATTTAAGATGAGAGAGTGTGGTCGAGCGGAAGGTAGACCCTGCAAAAGGTGTATAGGGTCGTCAAGGAGGCATGCCCGGGTGCGGGATCAAAGGCGGTGGTGTAAAACAGGCCGTCAGGCTTCTGCCGCTGTTTCCTGAATGCCTGGAATGCCGCCTGGAAGGGCCGGGGAGAGCAGGAAATAGATGTTTTGGTGAGTGTGGCAGCCCGTGCAGTATTTCCGGACCCCAACCATCGTTCTTTCAAAACAGAGCTCGCATTTGTGACACCCATATCGAACGATAAGCGCCCCGGCATCGTTTTCCGACTGGAGGCACGCGATAAACGAAGCCGAATGGCCGCATGTCGGACAAAGCATCCGCTCGAGACCGCCCACGTGCCAAAACCTTTTTGATGCCTCAAAAAGGACATAGTCACACTCCGGGTTTGGACATCGAATATGTCCGTACCCGCTGCGAAGACCTGTCTTCGCTTTAAGAATTCCAGCTTCGTTTGCACACATTTCACTCACCTCCGTAAGACCTGACGATAAAAGCATTCTGCAACCCCGATCGCTGTCTGCCCAGCATCCGCTACCGGCAAAGGGTTATATAAAAAAAAGCCCTGCAACAAGTCCCACCCTCGTTCGCGGGCAGTCTGCTCCCCCGCATGGGCTTGTCACAGGGCCAATGATACAAACGTACTATCTATGCTCTACTTTTGATCCTTCCGGAACACTACCTCCCAGTGAATGTTCTCCGAAGGTAATCTCCATCATAATGACCTCTATTATGAAGATCAAAAACACAATCGCCACCAACATCAGAAAATACCGGAAAAAACGGCGCATGACGCAAGAACAGGCGGCCGAGCGGGCCGAGATTACTACCGCTTATTGGCAGCGCCTTGAACTGATTTCTCAAACCAATCTGCCGTCCGTTCCAACAATTTGCAAAATAGCTAAAGCGTTGAATATTCATTCTTATCAGCTTTTGAAATAGCCCCCATCTTCCCTTCCGACCGGCTTCGTAAAGCTCCTATCAAGAGGCCGGTGCATAAGTAGCATGAACACTCGTCACAGGGCTGTTTATGTGAAAGTGCGCCGTGCCTCCCTAGGATGGCTGGGCATACCTTGATCAATAAACAACCGCATTTCATCTCTACCTAAGGCATACCCGTTTGAAGCGAATTGGGCAAGGGCTCAAGAGCCCCAAAGCGCGAAGGACACTACTGATAATAGATATATGTCTATTTTTATTTCCATCCGGAAAGTCAGATAATCTTCTGACGACGGAGAAATTTTGAGACACGCCACTTCTGATCTTCCGTGAGATCGGTAGCCCCCCGCTCAGCGTCTGCGATCTCTTTGCAGGTGACTCCGGTCCGCTCGAAGAGCTCGATCATCGTGATGCCGCGCTCTTTGCGGCGCCGCTTGAGGACCTCCCCGTAGTTCTTAACCATTCTTTCTTCCTCCTCCAACATCTCCATATATTCCTCTTTCACTTTCGTCACCTCCTAACAAGTTTCAAGTCTGCAGCCCAGTTCCGCCTCAACCATCCTCACGTGCTTGCGGTAACCAGTGAACCAGCGGCACAACGCCGAACAGCGCCGCAAAAACCTTTTAAACGGCCTTCTTTGTCTTTTCATTTTCATCTCCTCGCAGATTTGAATTTAGATGCACCCCAAAAACACCGTATAGATCCTGAACAAAACGGCCAGCCAACCTCCTCTGATCCGCCCGAACATTGGGCAGCCTAGTCAGAAATCTTTTAAGCCACAAAAACACTCTCCGATAACGTCCTTGTTTAGGACCTTCAAGCATATGATGGAAAAGATCATCGAGAAAAAGACACAAACTACTGATCACCTTCGCATCGGGTTTATGTTTTTGAACCTGCATGAGAAAGACGAGGACCGCCATCTTGTTGTTGAAGTAGCCCACAAACAACTTTCCGAGCATTTGCTCCTCCTCGACAAGATAACGGTCCCGCAGGTCCCGGATTGCCGTCCCTTTTTCTTGACCTGTTTTTCCATCACCCTCAATAATTTTGAGATCTTGCATTTTTTGCTCCCTATCCATTAATTTCGAATAATTGCTTCAGTGCACAATAATAAGAATCGGGAAAACATTTTTTATCCTCACCGTAGTGAGCCGCAACCTGATGAATGCTCGTCCAATTCTGAAACAAGAAATGACCCCATTCTTTGTGATCACAAGGCCTAGATTGAGATAACTTCCGCAGGAGCACATTCACAGCCTGTCCTAAGACCGTATCCTGCTCTACAAATTCCCTAAGACAATTCAAGTGCACTGAGACCCGATCTGCTTTATCTCCAGTGCACCAGGCCACTTTATGGTTAATGACGGAGTAGGTTCCAAAATAGAGAAAGTAAAGGGCGTGACGTGCATGATGGTATTCTTGCGCGGTAACAGGCTCTCCGGGCAAAGGATTGTAATTATCATTTTTTTCTTGCTTTTCATCATCCCTCACTTTCATCTCCTGTTTTTCCATTTCCATCACCTCCCTCTAATCTGAACATAGCATCCACTATTTAACAAAGCAAGAGCCTCCAGAAAGATAGTTTTTAGTATTAATTTTTCGATATTTGACATCTCGCATAACTGCATGTATACTCTATGTTTAGAGGGAGAATGTGGCGGTTTTTGATGTGAGATATGATGAATATTTTTATTTAGAATATACGCCGGGAGGCTGCGATGTATAAGGAAATCATAGAAAAATACAGGCTGGAGGGGCCGCAGACCCCCCTCTCAAGACGTCCCCTCGTAGGATCTGTCATCAAGAGGATCCGGGTGGACAAGGGAATCAGACAAATTGATTTCGCCAAGAAGGTTGGGATTAACGAGGCTACCCTTAAATCCATTGAAAACGACCACCAGCAAGCTACAACAGTAGATAACCTCGAACGAATGGCCGCCGTGCTCGGAACAACCGCCGACGAGCTCATTTTGCTAGGCCGCGAGCGAGACCCTGCAAATTTCTTTCCCTTAAAGCGTCAAACCCCGCAGAAAATTGCAGGCATTCGAAAACGGAAACGCTCCCCCCTTGAATGGCACGAAAGCATAAGGCTCCGCTTTAAGAACTTTGACATAACACCCATTTCCCCACCGCTCACGGCAACCCGTGATTTTTTCATTTGCCGGATCAACTTGCCGCCCAAAAGATCGGTTGATAACCTTTCGCTTGGCACTCACTTCCCCGTCATTGGTTTTGTCTCTTCCGGTTTCAACATCAAAATTACTTATGGAAATCGGTCTCACGGCGTTACAACTAATCAAGGTTTTGCTCTTGACGGTTTTTATAGACACAGCATTACAAATGAAGATGACGATGCCGCTGCCGTCATATACTTAATGACCAAGATTTCAAGCAAAATGACTTCCCCTCCAGGCCCGGAGGCAAAATCAGAAGCGACCATTAATGTCGCCAAGGGCATTGAAGCCTTACGCCGGGAACGTTCGGATCGTCCGGCCAGCATGCTCTCCGTCAAACACCTTGCGGATTTGACGGACAATTTGGACCACGAGCAAATTGCAAAAATGATGCGCCTTAAAAAAGGCTCTTCCGTTGTTTATTGGGAAAAGATTGAGGATCTTCTGGGAGGAACCCGCGTTTCGATGGATGATTTCTTAGGGTGGGCACATCAGCAGCCACAAAAACCTTTTGAATTGGCAAACGCAAAAACTCGTGCCTTAATCGATTTTTCCACATATTACGGCGTTAGCATTTATTCCTGTGTACCACCGTCAAAAAGCGATCTCTTTTGCGGAGAATTGAGAATTGAAGGACAGGGTTCTTTATCTAAAAAAAGCTGGGAAAGAAAGGATGCCGCAATGATTGCCCTTTATCTTGAGGATGGAGAACTTGAAATTACGGTTGGGAAAAGCAGAAGCACCCTCCCCTTAGGAAAGGGCGAAAGCATCTATTTCGATGGCAGTCTTGGCTACATCATCCGTAACCCAGGAAAGACAGCCGCAAAGTCTTTTATGGCAAGCTTCCCCGCGATTCAATTCTAATTAGAAGGCCCCAAAACTCCCGCCTCTACAGCAGCTACTTTGACGGTCTCAATCAAAAGCGGCACTTTAAACGGTTTGGTCACGAGTTTCGATACATCAAAACCGATATTCCGAAGCTCCTGCTCAACCTCGTCCGGGAATTTCGCCGACATAGGAATACACTTAATCTGCGGATTGATCCCCATGATTGCTTTAATAAGCTGGTCCCCCGCAATACGCGGCATCGCCATATCCACGAGTGCGACGTGACAGCTCTGGGGGTTCGCTTTGACATACTCCAGAGCGGTGTTGCCGTCCTTAAAAGTAACTACTTCGTATTTCCTTTCCACAAACATTTCCTTTAGATAATCGGTGATTTCTTCCTCATCATCAGCGATTAAAAGCTTGGTGCGATTGTCATAATAGATCTCGTCCTCGTATTCGCTGCAGACTTCCTCCGGGGCAACAATCCTGTTTAATTTCCGATTAATACTCGCTTCTATTTTTCCAAAATCCCGAAAAGGTTTTGGGATGACATCCGCTTCAGTGATCCCGATTTCTTTAAGTCTATCCTTCTCGTCGTCGTAGTAGGCCGTGATGATGAGTACCGGCGTCTTGATGCCTTTGCTCCGGAGGTTCTTTAAAACATCATAGCCATTCAGTCTCTCCATCCTTAGATCCAGAAGAATCAATTGCACTTCAAAATTCGCAAGAGTTTGTTCCACGATGGAAGGATTCGCGGTTGCAATAGGTTCATACCCTCGCCTTCGGAAATGGGTTACCAATTGCTCGATCACGATCTTGTCATCATCAACGATTAAAATAGTATTTGTTTTTTCCGACATACGGGTTTATCCCCTCCCCTTCGAAAGAACTTGTTCAATGAAACGGTTAAAATGATCCAAGCGTAAATCGCTTGGCTTTTCGAGGATCTTGTCAACGCGCTCAAGCAGCCCTTCTTTTTTTAAAATTTCCTCCAGTTGCTTTTTGGGAGTTGCCGATTCGACGACAACCGCTGGCTTAGGAGTTAAATCAACCGCCGTTTTAATTAGATCGATTCCAGAAATTCGCCCCTCAAGTCTGATATCGATCAGAACCAAATCGTATTTTTTCTCGTTCAGAAGCAGAAGAGCGGCAACGCCGGTATAACACACTTCGACTTCGTATCCCTCGCGATTCAAGTTCTCTTTCAATGCTTCACAAACATCTTTTTCATCATCGACTATCAGGATTTTTTCGTTCATTTGTTTTCACCATTTCCTTCCTTGTCTGCAGGAATCCAGAAAACAAACTTTGAACTGCATCCCTCTTTTTTTTCTAACCAGAGACGGCCCCCGTGAAAGTCCTCGATAAACTTTCGACAATAATAGAGCCCTTGGCCATACCCCGAATCTAACCCCATCGGACCTTGTGGCTTCGGCTTGGTTGTAAAGCCCTGCTCAAACACTTTTGCGAATAGCTCCTCAGGCACCCCGGGGCCGTCATCCCAGTATTCGGCCCAAGCCACCTGGCGGCCTTCAAAATCACGATAAGAAGCATCCAAATGGATACATCGCTCTCCGGCAATGGGAAGCATCGCATCTCTTGAATTGATAAACATATTGACCAACACCCTCGTTAATAGCGACGTATTCCCAAAAACAATAAAAGGGTCAGGCATTTGCCCATCGTAACGGACATCGTTAATATTCGCCTCTTTTTTCGCATGATTCCAGACGAACCTAAATGATATATCTTCCTTTTCAGACCGGTTATTTTTCAACCCCCCCGTAGCGGTTTTAATAATAACGCGAACTTTCTCGCTGTTCTGCTCGATGATTTTCGCGAAGCGTTCGATTTTGTCTGCGATCTCCTCATAACGTTTACGAAGAGTCGCATCCAACTTAGACTCACAATGCTTAATCAGCTTTCGAAGATCTTGGACAAGACCGCCGGAGATATTTTGCGATGTGCTCGTGATCCCCACCAAAGCATTCCCCGTCTCATGGGACAAGGATGATGCGTAATTGACCTGTTCAGCCTTATTCTGAGCGATGATTTTTTGCTCCCGCTCGCAAATAACATCATCCACAAGCTGCGCGTTTTTTAAGGCGATCGCTGTTTGACTTGCAACCGTTGGCAAATAGCCGATTTCTTCTTGAGTGAATTCCTGATCCGATTTTTTCTTACCCATTAAAAGCAATCCGGCAAGCCCGCTTTGCACAAAGAGCGGAACGGCAATCACGGTTTTCAGTGAATCCATCGCTGATTGAACCGCGAGAGGGTAATTCTTTTTTTCTTCTGGGTTCTCAGAATTGACTATCTGCCCTGGATCGGAAAAATAACGGATAAATTCGCTATCGCTTGAAAATTCTTTCCTCGGATCATCGCAATCAAAAGAGCTGAGAATACTGTACCCGCCGCCCTTTTCATTACGGATAAGAACGGCTCCCGTCTCCAGCCGCAGGGATTCTTGCAACGTAGTGAGGACCGTCTCCCCTACCGCATGAAGATCCAGAATGGTAACAATGTTTTTAGCCAGCCGATTCAGAATGATTTTAAAATCTTCTTTTCTTTGGAAGAGATATGAGTCGGTAAGATAAGTTAAATATTTCCTCGTCGGATCGAATAAAGCCATTGCAATTAAGACGCTTAGAATCTGACGGGTCATAGGGCCTATGCCCAGAACTTGCCCCAAATAACCCTGCGTTATAACCGTGATAATGCTAATAGCGGCCATGATGACTCCGAATAACCCGGCAAACACCAAAGTCTTCTTGATAATAACTTCAATATCAAGAAGGCGATATCGGATAATCGCCAAGCCAATCACAGCGACATAAAGCAAAACGCCAAGATTTCCGTACGGATACATTGGAAAAATCAAGAAGTCGTAATTAATAAAATAATTTGATAGGCCTCCCGAATAAGCGCTCACCGTTGCGATCAGGAAATATTGATTTTTCTTTCGCTCTGCACCCTTTGCGTGAATTAAGCCTCGAATTAGCTCAAAATAAACATAAAAAACACTCCCGACAAAGAAAAAAAGATGGATGGGATAAATCAACAATGGCTTAGTAACAAAAAAGTTGAATTTTTCGCGAAATACTGCGGTTAAGAACCAAGGCGTAAAATCTATGACAACAAGAATGGCAGAGGCTATGTAGAGCGCATACACCAGCGCTTGTTTTTTCTCGTATCTTCCGAGAAACAGTAATACAAAATGCACATAAACGGCTGGCAAGATAATGGCCCAGATATGCAGCGCATGGCACCACAAAGCAGCCATTTCCTGCGTCGGCGCCAGGATATTCAACACTAAGAAAAAGCTCCACAACCCGACGCACAAAGCCCATGCTGAATAAATGTAATTCAGCTTTTTCTTTGGCCCTTTAAAAAAGACAAACGCCGCCAGAAACAGAGTCGCAAAACTCGTTAATGCTGTCACAATAAGATATTCAGTTTTGTACACGCTCAACCCTCGATTATGGGCCAGTTGGATTCACAGGCTATTTTCTTCAAGGCCGCATCAGGATTAACAGCAACGGGGTGCCCAACAATTTTTAGCATGGGCAAATCTTGACAGTTATCAGCATAAGCGAAGCTCTCCGTCAGAGAGATCCCGTATTTTCCGGAGAGCGAATTTATCAACTTAGACTTACTTTCACCCTCCCAGATATCCCCTTCCCAAGCCCCCGTATAGCGATCATCCTTAAACAGCAATTGTGTTGCAAAAACATTGTTAATCTTGAATTCGTCACAGATGGGTTTAATCAAATCCACAAGACTCCCAGAGATTGCAAAAACAAGATCGCCGTTCGCTTGGTGCGTCCTAATGACGTCTCTCATTTTGTTGCAAATTAGTGAATTTGCGACCTTCGCGGCAGTTTCAGCGATGATTGTATCTATATCTCTTTTAGATCTGCTTTTAAAGGATGCGTAGATATTCTTACGAATGTTGAGGCTGCTTTTAATTAAGCCCATTTTGTAAAGCACGAACCAAAAACTCATTTGGAACATTTGAGCCATGGAAAGGATTTTTTCCTCCTTGAGTTTTTCACCAAGGATCTGCTGAGTCAAACCTTTGACCAATGTCCCATCGACATCAACAAACGCGGCTTTTTTCATGAAGGTATTTTTTCTCCCAAAAGCTCCTGCTTTCGGCTCACCACTTCTGCGGGAACCTCAAATTTCGGCCAAACAACACTTTCATCCCACTCTTCCATCGCGGCCACTCTTACCTTGTCCATTATACGAAAAGCGATTTCTTGAAGTTCTGCTTCATCTAAATCTCTATACCGACGATCTGGGCCCGCTTTTCTAAAGAAAATATCGTGAAATTCCGGGTTTTGAGGTGAAATATATATTTTATCTCCCACGAAAACATCACAACGTTTCAGCTTAGGAATATGTTTATGCGGAGGAAGAATCTCGTAGGTACCTCTCATGGCTATGGGAATAATTGGCACCCCGGCCTTGACCGCAAGTTTCACAAAACCTACCTTAGGAGTCAGCATTTTCCCTGTTCGCGAACGCGTACCTTCCGGATAAATCACAACAAGCCGCCTCTGTTCTTTCAAATACCATAAGATTTTTTTGAAAAAGGTAAGTCCCGGCTTGTCCCGATCAATAAAAATAATAGGGTTGAGCTTCATTGTCCAACCAACATGACCACGCACTGCTAGGTTTTTAACGGCCACAAAAACCGTTTGTTTCCTCAAGATGGCTGAAAGAATCCAAAAATCAAAGTAGCTCAAATGATTTGATGCGATTATGGCCGGTCCGTCTGTTGGAATCTTTTCTAATCCATACACATCGCGTAGCCAAAACCGCCAAACAAAAAATATAAACAACCTTAAATAACGAAATCGTAGTCGCCTTAAAAGACGATAGCGCAATGAAACAGAATACGCTGACACTCGCTTTATTCCGCTGACGGCTTTTCTCAAATAGCGGTATCTGATTTCCAAGAAAAAAAGAGTCACCCGTCGATAGCGATTAAGCACCCGCCTAGAAAAACGATACCAGAGCCATGTTGGGTACATTAGAAGTCAGTTGCTCCGCATGTATTTCACTTGCGTTCTATGGCCTGTTTTTCCAGAGAATTAATTGCGTCTTCAAGATTGTCAAAGAATTCACGCAGATTGGGGCTCGAGGACACTTCCTTCGCATTTTTGCCATAATAGTCACTGATTAATTTTTTAATTACTTTGTAGCGATCCGAAGAATCATCTTTTGCAGGAGAACACGGTGTCGGATTCAGGGCTTTTTGAATCGTTTCAAAGAAATGGTCATAATCGAACGGTTTTAAGATATACCCAACCGCCCCAAGCTCCATTGCTCCAAGCGGGGCATCTTGACTTGCATATCCCGTGATTACAATAAAGGGTGTTTGAGGACGATTGGTTCTCTTCTCGATATCCCGAATCTCTTTCATAACACTCAACCCGCTTTGCTCGGGCATCCGGATATCAGATACAACCAGATCGAATTGCCCAGCAGTAAATGCTTTGATCCCCTCAGAACCATTTTTAAATCCAACCGCTTCATATCCGCGAGAGTTAAGCAGCTTGACTACGCTTTTCAAAACCAACCCATCATCATCGATGACTAATATCTTCTTCATAAGCTACCTCGGTTTCTTTAAAATTGGTCCACGTCTGGCGATTATTTGAGTCTCCAAAATGCGCCCGTTTTCCAAAGCAACCCCACGATAACAATGGCTGCTAATGCGCTAATCCCTAAAAGCCAAATCAATACGTTTGAGGCAGTTTTTGATAACCCCTTTGCTTCTTTCTTTGAATCATTAGGCAACGCAAACTCGGCCGCAAAGCACATGATTAGAAAAACAACTGGGGGCAGCGCATAGCTCGGCGGATAAAAAGTTAGAACGATAATAATCGCCACCACAGCTATCGCAATCAGCATACGAACAATGATTTTCTCTATAGGCACAAACAGACCCCACCCATCGGTTATTTATCCTAGTCATAGATATCGGACATTTCGGGGATATCCTACAGTAGAAATCGGGGGCAAGAAGTCATAAAACGGGTGGGATGTGACATTATGGAATCGAGTCCATTTAGAAGCCTATTTGCATTTTTCCTACTCTACAAAAATATTTTTCCAGGCCTCGAAACAAGCGCTGTCCATAACGGAACCAGCGGACAGCCAAAAGTCTTCAATAATACTTTTTTAATCATAAATGATTTACACTTTTTTCTTTCGCCACCGGCTTCCCCTTTCGCAAACGGCTTATCCTTTATTTGCAGCCCTCCTGAGGGCCATAATCTTCATTTCTCAAATGAAAGTATTTTGTGACTCCTTGATGCAGAAGGGGCTTATTGGAACACCATTTCCAAAGGCCTTGCCGATCCTTTCGGATATCATTTTTCGGACAAAAATCATTCTCTACTAAAAGCCGATACCGTGAAATATAATTCCTATGCAAAACGCTGCCATGCCATAAATGGAGCAGGTGCCCAGGAAGATAACAGACGCTTTGGTCGATGATTTTTTGCGCCTTAATGAGCCATTGACACATTTCCAAAAGGTGCCTTTTACTGACCCTACTTTCATACTCGCAGGGGATTTTTTTGAACAATGCACCACCCATAATCACATCGCCGCCTCCAAGTATGTTCTTGTCATAAAATCCTCCTAGCTGGGCGATAATTTCTCTCCGTGCGGCCATTGCAAAACCCGTATGCGCCGTATTGAAATTCGAAGTTCCTGCATTATTGGCTAATAGTGCAAAATTAAGCCCTAGAGATCTCTGATTGTCTCCGTTCCCGAAAGGCAATAAACCAACGCGGATGTCCCTTGCGCCTTTTAAAAGTCTGGCCGCAACGGCATAGGGTTGCACCACTTTGTACATGGAAAGCAGCAGGCTCGTTTGCACAGCCCACGAACGATTCATAAAAATCACATCACAATCCAGCCATGCGACCTTGTCACAGATCTTTGGTAAATGTTTGAGTGCAATATTGAGCAGTGCCTCTTTCTGCCACATCGTTTGATGGCGAGTAGCCCGAAGTTGCACTAATATTTCCGCATCTTTTGAAGTAAGAACATAAGGCTCATCCCCAAAAGCCAGCTCCACCATCAAAAGCGGCACATGCTGCTCTGCTAGTTTTTCTCTAAACTGTTTAAAGTTCTCCGTCTTGCTTTTATACCCCTGGGGATTAAAAAGGCATGATATCGCCCACAACTCTCCGGGCATCCTTTTAAACGATGGGATTGATTGATCATTCACATGAATTGCCGGCATTTTCACTTTGAAGATATCGCCGTAACAAGCGATCAGCCTACAGCCATGATCCTTGACTATAAATTCCATCTGCGGCGACATTCCTAACCACTTCCTCACTTTTTCGCCGTCTATAAAATCATGCGCATGATTGTCTTTTGTGTCAGGCTGCCACTTATAGGGAACAGAGATAATCAGATTCCTCGACAGACCCTTGAGCTTGGCTATAAATTTCCCGACTTCCGGCACGCGTTCGAGAACCTGCGAGCATACGGCAAGATCGAACTTTTCTGCTGTCTCATATTTCAAGAAATCTTCTTTTATGGCAACAGCGCCATCGAGTTCTTTCGGCACGGCATCAAGATCAAGATAGACCCGTTTGGAGATCTTTTTTAATCCCTTGAAGAGCGGAATAGGCCCGCACCCAACATTGATCACGCTTTTTACGTCCTGCTCCACTAGAGAGATCAACGCTCTGAGTACTTTATAATAAGAATAATCTTTTCGCTGTCTCAGGTAATACTGCCCTTGACCGATTATTTCAAGATCATCATCTTCCACAAAACTTCCTCTCTTTAAAATCTAGAATTCCCCGCAGCAAACTCTGCGACCACATCCTCTTATCGGCGGCTAATCAAAACTTCTCATAGAACCGCTCCTGGTTAAAATGATCACTCTCTGACTTGAAGCTTCGGAAAAAGCGATTTGAGACCTTGACGAAGATTGGCGGAAATACCGGCAATAGGAACGGCGCTCTCGCGAAGCTCTTTATCGGTACAGTGATCGGGATGGAACATTTGAAAAGTATAATGCTTGCACCCCATCGACACAAGGTCGCGGGCCATTTCGAGGATATCGTCTTCCGAGAGGACCTCGGGATGGAACGTGGTGCGAAATTCATAAGCCACGCCGCTAGCGAGAACAAGTTCGGCGCTTCGGCGAGCCAGAGCACCACTTCCTGCGATCAGGGTCACTTTTTCATAAAGGCTGAACGGGGCTTTGATGTCAAGGCCGACCCAACTACAAAGCGGAAGAACTTTCTCGAGATACTCGGGAACCATACCCCCGGTATGAAGACCTATCTCAAAACCCATGTCCTTGACCGCCTTCATCCAGACCGGAAGACGCTCATGGATCGTGGGCTCGCCGCCTGAAAAAACAATCCCGTCGAGGTGCCCTTTCCGCGCGCTAAGAAATTGCAAAAGCTTATCCAGAGGAACGCGCGTCCCTGCCGGAGGCAGGTTCCAGAACTCAGCGTTATAACAATAGCGGCACCGCCACAGACACCCCTGAAGATAAAAAACCCCGGCCAGTCGGCCGGGGAAATCAATCGTTGTAAAGGGCGTGATACCTGCAACGCAAATATCTGTCAAATCCCCTACACCGCTTTTCATCTAATTGGATCGGTCACGGTGCAAACGCTGCAAACCCGTAAGATCATAAAGCACCCAATGCTAGGCGCAGCCACACCCGGCTTCTTTGGGTTCAACAAAACATTTCCGTTCATAGAATTCGCCTTTTTTCCCGACATTGAACCCGGCGACTGGACGGTGATACCCCATCACGCGTGTCCAAACTTCACAACGCGTCCGCTCTTCATCTTTTAAAACAATCTGGTCTTGGGTCATGGGCTTTCTCCTTTACAGCTTCGCTTCAGTCGTCGCAGTTGATTCAGCTTCCGCGGCGGCCTGGGAATGAAGCATTTTTTGATTGATGAGCTCTTGGTCACATTGTGTACAGAATTCATGTTCGCCGGAAAGATAGCCGTGCGTCGGACAGATTGAGAATGTCGGAGTGATGGTGATATACGGGATCCGATAGCCTTCCAGCGCCCGCTTGACAAGCTTCTTACAGGATTCCGCGCTCGACATACGCTCCCCCATATAGAGATGGAGTACGGTCCCGCCCGTGTAGCGACGCTGCAATTCTTCCTGGCGACCCAACGCTTCGAACGGATCGTCCGTGAAAGCGGCCGGAAGTTGCGAGGAATTCGTGTAATACGGACGTTCCGAGGTGCCGGCGTGAAGAATATCGGGAAAACGCTTGATATCTTCTTTCGCAAACCGATAGGTCGCACCCTCGGCAGGCGTCGCCTCCAGATTGTAAAGATGTCCCGTTTCCTCCTGGAACGCAACGATGCGGGCACGGATATGATCCAGCGTCTTGAGAGCAAATTCAAAACCTGCTGGGGTCGTGATGTTTTCGCTTCCGCCCGTAAAATTGCGAATACTCTCATTGATCCCATTGACACCGATCGTGGAGAAGTGATTACGCAGGGTCCCGAGATAGCGTTTGGTGTACGGGAAAAGCCCGGCATCCATATGACGCTGAATGATCTTCCGCTTCAGTTCCAAACTTGTCTTTGCGATCTGCAGAAGCGTATCGATTCGATTGAAGAATGCGCCTTCATCCCCTTTTGAGAGATAACCGATCCTCGCGCAGTTCAGAGTTACGACCCCGAGCGAACCGGTCTGTTCGGCAGATCCGAAAAGCCCGTTCCCACGCTTGAGAAGCTCACGCAAATCAAGCTGAAGCCGGCAGCACATCGATCGGACATGATTGGGCTTAAGATCCGAATTGAGGAAATTCTGAAAATACGGCAGCCCATATTTCGCGGTCATCTCAAAAAGCGGCACACAATTCGGATGATTCCAGTCAAAATCCGGTGTGATGTTGTAAGTAGGGATCGGGAATGTGAAAACGCGCCCTTTGGCATCGCCACGCATCATAACTTCAATGTAGGCCTTGTTAATCATCGCCATCTCGTCTTGAAGATCCCCGTAGACGAAATCCACTTCCTTGCCGCCAATGACCGGATGTTCGTTCCGAAGATCCTCGGGACAGGTCCAGTCGAACGTCACATTCGTAAAAGGCGTCTGAGTTCCCCATCGGGACGGTACGTTCAAGTTGTAGATGAACTCCTGAATACTCTGTTTCACGTCTTCATAAGGAAGCTTGTCGATCCGGATAAAAGGCGCGAGATAGGTATCAAACGAGGAGAACGCCTGAGCACCCGCCCATTCGTTTTGAAGCGTGCCAAGAAAATTCACCATCTGGCCGACCGCGGAGCTCAGATGCTTCGGCGGCGCAGATTCTACCTTATCGGGAACGCCGTTAAACCCCTCACGGATCAGGGTCTTTAAGGACCAGCCGGCACAATAACCGGAGAGCATGTCCAGGTCATGAATGTGGATATCGCCATGGCGATGAGCGTTGGCGACCTCCTCGGGATAGACATGAGAAAGCCAGTAATTTGCGAGGACCTTGCCGGAAATATTAAGGATCATCCCGCCCAAAGAATAGCCCTGATTAGCGTTCGCGTTCACACGCCAATCGAGCTTATAGAGGTATTCATTCACCGAAGAGGTTACATCGACCACGGTCTTCTTGTCCCGGCGCAATTTCTTGTGCTGTTCACGATAGACGATGTACGCACGGGCAGTCTTGAGATGGTTGGAGGAAATCAGGACCTGTTCTACAATGTCCTGGATCTTTTCGATGTCGAGGAAGCCGGGAGAGTAACGGTTATCAATAACTTTTATAACTTCTAAGGTTAAAATTTGAGCTTCCGCGCCGTCATATTCCCCCGTCGCCTGCCCCGCCTTGACGATCGCGTTATAAATCTTGGCGCCATCGAATGGAACGATGGAACCGTCACGCTTGCGAATGCTGGTGATCTTCCTGGAAAGGAACTGCTCAGCCATGATGTCTCCCCTTTATTTACTTTTTCTTTATCGGCAATCGGACAACATATTGTAGCTTTTTATTAAACGGCCACCATATCTAGTGCAAAAGGTGACCGAGCACCTTAAAAGGTTCGCCGTTTGATTTTTCCGGTTTTTCGGAAATGAACTTTAATTTGCGGGGCACTTCAAAGGAAAAGCGCCGATTCTGTGAAAGATCTCCTGCCGTTCTAACAACACACTTCATTTCAAGACAGCGAGATAATATTCGCATCACAAAAAAGTTTCAAGAAGAATTATCTATTTTTTTAGAAATAATCTTAAGGGCAAAATATTTATTTAAAAAATAGCTTGAAAAATAAAAACTTGCGTGAAAAAAACGGCTTGTCAGACCCACGCCTCCCTAGCCCGGACCATTCTGGTCGAGACTTTATAACCGGCTTATGTTTATAACCTGATGGGAAACGGACATGACTTGAAAAAACACTTTGAAGGGACGTACCGGAGGGACACTTTTTCGCTGGGGTGGAGACTTCTGCCAATGATGTCACCCTTAAAACTCCAGACGCAAAATCTCTTCAGCCGTTACCATTTTCGGATGCTGGAAATCCACAATCCGGATCACCGACCTTCCTGAGCAGGATTTCAGGGATAACGCCGTTAAAAAATCTAAGGCGTTACTTCAAAATGATACGGGCGTCAATGACCCCAGCACCTTTCCCCTCGCCGTAGACCATGAGTGGATTAATATCGATTTCGTCGATCTCCGGGTGATCACAGGAAAGCTGAGAGAGCCGCTTAAGACAGTCCGCAATGGCCTCGAGGTCGGCCGGCGGTTCACCGCGCACTCCTTCCAGAAGCTTGAACGCACGGATACTCCGCAGCATATCGTGAGCGCTCAGTTCGCGGATCGGAGCCACACGGAACGTGACATCTTTGAGAGCTTCCACATAAATACCCCCTAATCCGAACATCAGGATCGGGCCAAAATGCGGATCGCGTTTCATCCCAAGGATCACTTCCCGTCCCTTGGGGGCCATGCGCTGCATGAATACGCCGTCGATCTTAGCCTTGAGTCTCTCACCCACCGCCATGATATCCCGGAATGCGTGCTGCACATCGTCCGCGGTATTCAAATTGAGCCGAACGCCACCTACATCGACCTTGTGAATGATCTGCTGAGAAACGACTTTCATCACAACCGGAAAACCGATCTTCACGGCCTGTTCCCACGCATCTTCCGCGGTCCTGACGAACGCCCACGGAATCACAGGAAATTCATAGGCGCTAAAAATATCCATAGACTGATTGATCGGAAGAAACTTTTGCTGATCCTTCAGGGCCTTTCCAATGACCAGGTCCGCGGCCTGCCGGTCCACTTTATAATGTTTTACACCTGTACGGGACCGATGGAGCCATTGTTGATATCTGTTCATAGCCGCTAACGTGCGCGCCGAATCTTCCGGGAAAGAACAGTGCGGGATCATGTGATCTTTAAGGACCTTCACGCCGGCTTCCACATCCGAATGCCCCATGAAGCAAGTGACTATGGTCTTGTCTGATTCTTTATCAAGATCCACGATTACCTTGGCCGTCGCTTCCGCCTCGGTCATGGCCTGCGGCGTCAAAAGCACCATCACGCCATCCACGTTAGGTTCCGCGATCACACAACGCAAGGCATGCTCATAGCGGTCATGCTGCGCGTCCCCGATCACATCGATCGGATTTGAAAAGTTGGAAGTCGGAGGAAGTTTTTCTTTGAGCTTTGCAACCGTAGCGGAACTCATCTCGGCCATTTGAAGACCGAACTTCACACAAGCATCCGTCGCCATGATCCCGGGGCCTCCGGCATTCGTCACGATCGCCACGCGGTTCCCCTTCATCAAAGGCTGATTCGCAAACACGATTGCAAGATCGAACATCTCCTGAGCCGATTCCATGCGCATCACGCCAGACTGGGCGAACACAGCATCATAAACCTCATCCGCACCCATCAACGATCCCGTATGAGAGCTTGCAGCCTTAGCGCCTTGCGCCGTCCGGCCTGACTTGATCACAAGGATCGGCTTGGCCTTGGCAATCTCCCCGGTAATCTCACGGGCTAGCTCAATGAATTCTTGTCCTTTGCCAATATCTTCGAGATACATCATGATGACATCGGTGTTCGGGTCATCTTTCAGATACTGAAGAATTTCAAGTTCCGTAACATCAACCTTATTCCCCAAACTCACGAACTTTGAAAAACCGACGTTCTCACCCTGCGCGTAATCCAAGAGCGCAGTCCCAAGCGCTCCGCTCTGAGAAATAAAAGCGATATTCCCATTCTTCGGGATCGTCCCGGCAAAGCTCGCGTTCAAAGCGAGCTGGGGATCATTGTTGATCAATCCTAAGCAATTGGGGCCGAGTACGGCCATTCCATAAGCATCCGAGATCCTTTTAATCTCACGCTCAAGCGCCACACCTTGGCCTCCGATCTCACGAAATCCTGCCGAGATCACAATGGCCGCCCTAGCACCTTTTTTCGCGCAGGCCTCAAGCTCCGCCGGCACCGAGGTGCTCGGAATAATAAAGATCGCCATATCAATCGTCTCAGGGATCTCGGCCACCGTCGGGATGCACTTCACACCCAAAACATCCGAAGCCTTGGGATTCACAGGATAGATCTTCCCCTTGTAACCGGTCTGAAGAAGATTCTTGAGAATGGCGTAACCCACCGCCTCGGTGCGCCGCGAAGCCCCCACCACTGCAATCACTTTGGGTTCAAAGAGGGCCTTCAGATCTTTTTTCTTGGGCGTCATAACAGCTTCTGCGCTCATGGTCATCTCTCCTTAAGCGATCGCCGGGTTAGGAGCTTCGATGTCGGACTTGCCCTGGGCCAGATATTCGAAACGCTTCCAGCGTGCTGACACATCCTTCTGCGCGATCTGGAAAAGTTTTTTGGCTTCTTCGGGATTGCTCTTCATGATCATCTTGAACCTGTTTTCCATCATTAAATATTGCTCGAGCGGGATCGTGGGCGCCTTGGAATCAATCATGAGAGGATTCTCTCCCTTTTCAGTGCGCCGAGGATCAAAACGATAAAGGATCCACTGCCCAGACGCGACAGCCGCCTTTTGGTCCTGAAGGCCATTGATCATATTGATACCATGCGCAATGCAATGACTGTAGGCGATGATGAGCGAAGGACCGTCATAGGACTCCGCCTCCTGGATCGCTTTAAGAGTTTGCTGGTCATTGGCCCCCATCGCAATCGTCGCCACATAAATATTCCCATAGGTCATGGCGATCATTCCGAGATCCTTCTTGCCGCCTGACTTTCCGCCCATCGCGAACTTCGCGGTCGCGCCACGCGGAGTGGATTTCGACGCTTGTCCGCCCGTGTTGGAATAAACTTCCGTATCGAGCACAAAAACATTCACATTCTTGCCCGAGGCAAGCACATGGTCAAGACCGCCATACCCGATATCGTAAGCCCATCCATCCCCGCCAAAGATCCAGACACTCTTTTTAACCAGTGTGTCCGCAAGACTTAAAAGCTGGACCGTATCCGCATCCGAACTCATTCCTGCCAATTTCTTTTTAAGAGCAGCAACGCGTTCCCGTTGATCATAAATCTCCGATTCGGTCTGTTGCACAGCACTCAGGATCGGCTGGACGAGATCCGCGCCGAGCTTGTCCTGGAGTTTCACGAGAAGCTCTGCGGCATATTCCTTTTGTTTATCGATCGCCATCCGGAACCCGAACCCGAATTCCGCGTTATCTTCGAAAAGCGAGTTCGACCAGGCCGGACCGCGCCCATTGGCATCCTTGGCCCATGGCGTCGTCGGCATGTTCCCGCCATAAATCGAAGAACAACCTGTGGCATTGGCAATGACCGCCCGATCCCCGAAAAGTTGGGAGACGATCTTCACATAAGGCGTTTCCCCGCAGCCCGCGCAAGCGCCCGAGAACTCAAAAAGTGGCCGCATGGCCTGCTGCTGGTTGATCATCGCCGTCTTCAATTTTCTCCGGTCATATTCCGGGATCGAAAGGAAATGATCCCATTTCGGCTTCTCGATGCAACGGAGCGGCATCTGAGGCGCCATATTGATCGCTTTTTTCTTGGGATCCGTCTTGCTCTTCGCGGGGCACACATCCACGCAAAGACCGCAGCCCGTACAATCCTCAGGCGCGGGTTGGATCGTAAACTTCTGGCCCTTAAAATCCGGCATCTTCGCATCCGCGGACTTGAACCCTTCAGGAGCTTTTTCCAGGCACTTCGGATCATAGACTTTCATACGAATCACGGCATGCGGACACACAAAATTACATTTTCCGCACTGGATGCAAAGTTCCGGTTCCCACACAGGGATCTCAAGCGCGATATTGCGCTTTTCCCATTGCGTCGTCGCGGTCGGAAATGTTCCATCCACCGGCATCGCACTCACAGGAATTTCATCGCCACGGCCTTGAATGATCAGACCTAGCACATCGCTCACAAACGCCGGAGATCCGGCAATCACGGGAGGCAATCTCCGGACCTTGCTATCCGCGACCGCCGGCACTTTAACCTCAAAAAGATGCGCAAGCGTCATGTCGACGGCCTGAAGATTCTGCTGGACCACGTCCTCGCCCTTTTTGCCGTAGGTTTTCTGAATGGATTTTTTGATCTCTCCAATCGCCCGTTCTCGGGGCAACACGCCCGAAATAGCAAAAAAACAGACTTGCATGATGGTGTTAATCCTCATCCCCATCCCGCTATCTGCCGCAACTTTATAAGCATCGATTACATGGAATTTCAACTTTTTCGCGAGGATTTGCTGCTGAACCTCGATCGGGATATTTGGCCATACTTCCTCGGCACTCCACGGCGCATTCAATAAAAAAGTGCCTCCCTGGACGAGATTGCGCAGCATGTCATATTTTTCAAGAAATACGGTTTGATGGCATGCCACAAAATGCGCCTTGCTGATCAAATACGGAGAGCGGATCGGTTCCGGACCAAAGCGAAGATGGGATACCGTAATAGCGCCGGATTTTTTGGAGTCATACACAAAATACCCCTGCGCATAATTCTCGGTATTCTCGCCGATGATCTTGATGGAGTTCTTGTTCGCGCCGACCGTTCCGTCCGCGCCAAGCCCGTAAAAAAGTGCGCGCACAACCTTTTCGGACTCAATCGAGTATTCCGCGTCATAAGGAAGGCTTGTGTGGGTCACGTCATCATTGATACCGATCGTAAAACCGTGCTTCGTCTTGCCGGAGGCGAAGAAATCAAAAACTCCTTTGACCATCGCCGGGGTGAATTCCTTAGAGGAAAGTCCATAGCGCCCGCCATAGATCTTTGGCGCCTGCTTAAACTTCGACCAGCCGTTCTGCGAAGCTTCCTGGATCGCTCCCACGACGTCCATATAAAGAGGCTCGCCGATCGCTCCTGGTTCCTTGGTGCGATCCAGCACGATCAGATTCTTGGTCGTCTGGGGTAAAAGGCTTACAAAACGCTTCACATCGAACGGACGATAAAGTGAAACTTTGAGGCAGCCGACCTTTGCGCCTTTCGCGGTGAGAACTTTCACGGTCTCATCCGTCACTTCCACACCCGAACCCATGATCACAATGACCTGCTCGGCATCCGGAGCGCCTTCATATTCAAACAGCTGGTACTTACGGCCGGTGATACTCGCAAACTTGTCCATCGCCTGCTGGACCTTGTCCGGACAAACATCATAGAACTTATTGACCGTCTCGCGACCTTGGAAATAAACGTCCGGATTCTGCGCGGTCCCACGAAGCACGGGACTGTCCGGTGAGAGCGCACGAGCACGATGCTCCAGCACTTTCGCCATGTCGATCATCGCACGGATCTGGTCATCGGAAAGAATGCTGATCTTCTGAACTTCATGGGAGGTACGGAATCCGTCAAAGAAATGAAGAAAAGGAATGCGGGAGTCAAGGCTCGCGGCCTGCGCGATGAGCGCGAAATCCATGGCTTCCTGAACGGAGATGGAAGCGAGCATGGCATAACCCGTCTGGCGTACTGACATGACGTCCGAATGATCACCGAAGATCGAAAGCGCCTGAGCGGCGAGAGAACGCGCGGAAACGTGCATGACCATTGAGGTGAGTTCGCCCGCGATCTTATACATGTTCGGGATCATCAAAAGAAGACCCTGGGACGCGGTAAAAGTCGTCGTCAACGCCCCGCGTTGCAACGCACCATGCACCGCACCGGCCGCTCCGCCTTCACTCTGCAACTCGGCAACAGACGGGACTGTTCCCCAAATATTCTTCTTTCCCTGGGAGGCCCATTCATCGGCCCATTCCCCCATTGTGGAGGAAGGCGTGATGGGATAAATGGCGATACATTCATTCACGCGATAGGCGACATGAGCGACCGCCTCACCGCCATCCATAGTCACAAAACGTTTGTCCATTTTTTTCGCTCCGGATTTTTCTTGTTCTAAAACTTGCTCGGCCATGGTAAGTATCCTTTTCGTTAAAAGTTCAAAATATCATTCGTGATATGAAAAAACCTGCCTACGCAAAATACACGGATCGCTTGTCGCTACAACTTCAGGTCCACCGGATCTTCCAAAAATGAGGTCAGGAACGGGGAACTTTGAAAGGCTTATAAGTCGCTGGAAGCTCGCTGCTAGCTCTGCCTAAAACCCTGCGACTCGTGAAGCGTATTTTATGATTTTACGGCCTGATTTTCAAGGGAAAAGACAGCGACAGTTTGGCGTGCTGCGAATAGTTTTTGTTTGGATTTCTTAAGACACTTCTCCGCGCACGTCGCACACCGTACGCCGTACGATTTTAAGCATCCCCGAGCACATTCAGGATCGCAGGCATCATCAGTCCGGCCTGCCAGTGCATCATGCCGCTAACCTCCATTACCCTCTCGATTGAGCGGGGTTCATACCGAGCCACAGCCGTTAAGGTAGCGCGGGACGCCAGAAAGCAAGGTTCGATCTTGAGCTCCCCTGCGACCGTCTTACACGCGGCAAGCAAAGCCTCCACTTTCTCAGGAGAAGGCTGCTTCTCCCTCGATCGGATCCTTTCTGGGGTAACCGGCCATTCTGCTAAAGGAAGACTCTCCGCAATCCGGATCGCTCTTTCCAAACGCACGAGATTCTCCCCGGTGATCCTTTTCATGGATTTCGGCCTCAGGTGAAGCAATTCGTTCGGACTTCCCGCCCGCCAGCGGGCCAGCTCGATCAGATCTTCATTCAGCAGGATCATAAAAGGCGGGCGATCTCTTCGCTGGGCTTCCTCATCCCGCCATTTCCAAAGCTCCCGAACAAAGACAAGCTCCTTGGGAGCCAATCCTGAAGATCCCTTGATGCGCCAAGCTTCTTTCGCGTCATTTTTTCCGTCAAGCCCGGACGTCTCGATCACGCGTTCACAACATTCCCGATGCCAATCCGTCCGGCCTGATTCCTGAAGACTCAGAGCCAGAGCATCGGCGATCTTTTCTAAATAGTTCGTATCATCCGAAGCGTAGTCCAGCTGCTTGGCGGACAAAGGCCGCTGTGCCCAGTCGGATTTTTGACCTGCTTTCGAAAGCACGACCCCGCAAAACCTTTCGGCCAGTGCCGCAAGACCGATCTTTTCATACCCCAACACTTGAGCGGCAAGCATGGTGTCAAACACGGGAGCTTTCGGCCGGAACTCAAATGATTTTTTTAACATGCGAAGGTCATAGTCCGCGCCCTGAAGGATCAACACTTTTCGGGACAACACCTCCAGGAACTCCGTGAGCGGAAAACCGGCGAGAGGATCCACTACGTAGTTCGACCCCGAAAAGCTTAACTGGATCAGACACACTTTCTCGAAATAATGATGCAGACTGTCGGCCTCCGTATCCAGGCCAACGCGGGAGGTGGCGGAGAGCGCGTCAGTAAGACTCGCGAGGCCTTCCGCGCTATTCACATAGGTGTATTTCGAACCGGCTTCCAAGTTCACGTTTTCTTTCATGGAATCACTAAAAATAGAACCAAACACCCAAGAGGCGGCTATTTCTGACATCGCCGATCTTTCCCCTCGCTATCCGGCACTTTTTTTCACCCTTCATGATCGTCTCGACTTTTTCGTCGGCTTATGGCTTTTATTTTTTTGCGAACTATCACGCGAGGAAGAACGAACGATCTCTGAGACGGTCACCTTCCCCACTCCTTTTTTTGTAACAATTACCTGTCGATGCTGCGGATTCAAGGGAGCCGTCGTCTTGGGAAGATTGGACAACTGTTTATTTCCGGGATTCCCCTTAAATGAATTGCCGCCCTTGCGTTTCGAAAAGCACTCCTTGCAATAGACGGGACGCTCTCCCGTGGGTTTAAAGGGTACTTCACAATCTTTATGGCAGTCCGCACAGACTGCTTTATGTAAAACTCTTTCCCTTCGCTCATTGGGGTGCCCGTGGGGATGTCCCTGGACCTGCGGTTTCACTTCATTCGGACGTTGGGGCGAATCGGATTGCCGGAAAGGCTGGGACGGAACAAAGGGCTGGGAAGCAGGCTTCTGATGCTCCCGTCCTTCAGATGACCTGACTAATGTCTGGCTAATCACAAGATCCGTTTTCTTCTCCAAAGCTTCGAGCCTCTCGGCGATCTTCAGCATGATTGCCACAAGCTCCGGCAACTCTGGCTCTGGTACTGCGGATTGCTTGGTCCTCTGTGATGTCTTTGCTTTCGCGTGCTTTTTCATATCACCCCTCTTGGCGTTTTGTATCGTAATGAGTTAAAAAAATGCAAGCTATCTTACCCCGTCCACGGACCGCTCTAAAAAATTTATCGTCCTGCTGAAGATCCTAGAAGTTACAGCCTAAGATTTTTTTCGCGCTTTTTGCTCTTCCCCGGAATCCGCTTTTAAAAGACAGAGGATATGCGTTCCCTCGAGCAACAATTTCGCTTATCCTGAAAAATAGGCGCCTTCGTTTGCGCTCCATTCTACAAATGAAATTTGTCTCTTTTTCTCTCCAGCGTACGCTGAAATTTATCTTCGACATCCGCGATCGCACCTTTCAGCGCCGCGAAGATCTTCGCCACCTGGTCGCCGTTGTAAGAGTACTGGGAGGTCGCTAGATTTCCGATCAGGCGGATCTTATCCAGCGTTGTCGCGACTCGTTGCTCTGCCAACCGCTTGAACCGCGCCTCTTTCGTTTCATTCGGCACATTTTGATTCTCCTCATTTTCTTCCACTCGACTCTCCTTTGTTTTTCCGTCTCTGCTTATCGCTAAAAATTGTTGCTTAAAGTTTGCGATCCTTTTCCCTATTTACGTCTCGCCCATCGTAATATCGCGCTTTTGGAGCGTGGATTATCATAACGCTCCTGGGACGTAGCTCGTATGGGATCGCGCCCCATTTCCTCGTAGATTCCGGTTTCGCATCCTTCGGTAAAAGAACGGACCACGCGGTCATCCTCGCCGGAATGGAAAGTCAAAATGGCAACTCTGCCACGGGACTTAAGACAGAAAGGCAGATTCCGCAGAAACTGTTCCAACGCAGAAAACTCGTCATTCACCGCAATCCGTAATGCCTGAAAGGTCCGCCGGATCGAACGCGTAACGTCTTCTTCAGAATTAGAAAGAGAGATGCCGGGCAAAGCATCACGAACGATATTGGCTAGTGCCGTCGTGGTCGAAATGTTGTCCCGATTCTCAAAGATCGCCTTGGCGATCACCTGAGCATGCGGCTCATCGGAATGAATCCGAAGCATTTTCTCAAGCGCTGTTTCGGAGATCGACCGGATCAAAACCGAAGCGGGCTGCCCTCTTGTGGGATTCAGCCTGAGGTCGAGCGGCCCTTCTACTTTAAACGTGAAACCACGCGAAGGATCATCCAGTTGCATTGAGGAAACGCCTAGATCCGCGAGAATAAGATCAAAACCGCCCCCGGCGTCTGCCAAAAACTTTGGAATTCCCGCAAAATTAATTCGCCGGATCACAAGCTCCTTTTCCGTAAATCCAAAACCCCGAAGCCGTGCCTCCGTGCGCGCGATCTCGATCGGGTCTACATCGATCCCCCACAAGCAGCCGCCCGGAAGAATGCGTTTCAGAAGCTCTCTGGCATGCCCGCCGTACCCCAGCGTGGCATCCAACCCGATCTGCCCAGGCTTTGGATCCAGAATCTCCAGGATCTCTTGAACGCAAATAGGACGATGCGAACCCGCGGGTGTTTTCCCGCTCTGAATGATTTTTTCGACATCCTGCGCGTATTTTTCGCTATGAAGTTCCTTATATTTTTCCTCAAACCGGCGAGGATGCGTGCCTTTATAGCGCAACCGCCGTTTTTTTTGAGGCTCTTCGCTGTTTTTGTCTATGGAAGCATCCTGCATGGAAACCCTTTTTGTATTTTATACACGCTTCCGGGAATAGGCGTGGGTGGCATGGCCGTAAAACATCTCAGCACATTCCATGAGGGTTTCGGAGAGAGTCGGGTGCGGGTGAACGATCCGGGCCAGGTCTTTGGCCCTAAGACCCATTTCAACGGCCAAAAGACCTTCGTTAATGAGCTCCCCGGCCCCGATGCCACAGATACCGACTCCCAGGATCTTCTCGGTCTTGGGATCTATGAGGAGCTTGGTCGCTCCGTCTGTCCGTTCCAGCGTAAGCGCTCTGCCGGAAGCAGACCATGGGAATTTCACGATCTGGACCGGAATATTTTTCGCCTTCGCTTCAGCCTCGGTCAGCCCACACCAGGCAAGTTCCGGATCCGTAAAGACCACGGCAGGGATCAACGGTTCTTTCTCCTCCGCCATTGCCCCCAGGATGGCATTCACGGCGACTTTTGCATCCTTCGATGCTTTGTGCGCCAACATCATTCCCCCGGTGACATCGCCGATGGCGTAAATGTCCGGCTCCGCAGTGCGCTGACGCGCATCGACTTGGATAAAACCCTTTGGATCCATCTGAACTTTTGTCTTCTCGAGGCCAAGATCCTGACCGTTCGGAGTTCTGCCGATCGAGACCAGTACACGATCATAGATTTCCCGCTTTTCCTCACCGCCCGTCGTCATGTGAACCTCGATCCCTTCGGCGAGAGGCTTTAGTTGAATGACTTTGGCATTGAGCCGGATCTCCTTAAAGATCTTCGAAGCGCGCTCCTGGACGAGCCGCACAAGGTCCGCGTCCGCTCCCAGGAGTATCCCGCCGAGAGCTTCAGCGACCGTGACTTCACTGCCAAATGCGGCATAAACGGTCCCAAGCTCCATACCGATATACCCGCCGCCCACTACAAGAAGTTTCTTCGGAATATCCTGAAGTGCCAAGGCCTCCGTCGAGGTCATCACCCGTGAGTCCTTAGTATCGAAGACGGCTGGCAACGCGGCTCGTGAGCCGGTAGCAATAATGGCTTTACCGAATTGGATCTGCTTGGGACCTTCCGGAGTCTCAACGCGCAGGATCTTGGGTCCTTCAAACGCTGCGCGGCCGGTGATCACCTGGACACTTCGCCGCGCGGCAAGATTCGTGATCCCGGTCCCGAGTTTTTCCAAAACGGAATCTTTCCAGGCACGCAATTGTTCGAGATGGATCACGGGCTTGGAGAATGTCACGCCACACTTCCCGCTCTCGGCAGCCTCGTAGATAAGTTTCGCCATGTGAAGAAGGGCTTTGGACGGAATGCAGCCGCGATTGAGACACACACCGCCAAGGCGCTTTTCCTGTTCGATCAGGACAACTTTTTTCCCAAGAGCGGCGGCATAAAACGCGGCCGTATAACCCCCGGGCCCCGCGCCCATCACCACAATGTCTGTCTGGATTATTTCCATAAGTTCCTCTTAAACCAATGAGGGGTTATTGTAGCAAAACACTCCCCAAAATGAACGGGTTTCTTGAACAGAGTTCGCTCAAAGCATGACTTCGGATGAACTCTTTTTCTGGTAAAGCACGGCGACCCACCGATGCCCGCGAAGAATCTTCAGGCATTTCAACGGAGTACCGGAAAATTCGTCCTTGAAGGCAACAAAATTCTGTCGAGCAATTCCTGAGACAAGAAGGTACCCCCCCGAACGAACCCGGGCGACGATCCTCGCGCGATGCTCCAAAAGGGCCTTGGAAAGAAGATTTGCGCCGACAGTGTCGAAAGAACCGGAAACTTTCGATCTCTTGAGTTGAGCGCAAAAAAACGTCCCGCCCTCACATTGGTTCGATCGGCAATTCTTTCCAGCCACAAGGGCTGAGGGCCTGTCATTATCGTATCCGGTAATCTTCGTGGCGCCCAATTTCGAGGCTGCGATCGACAGGATCCCGGTCCCGCACCCAATATCCAAAAAGCTCCCGATTTTTCCTTCAAGCGATTCCAGAAGCCTCGTTATGAGACGCGTGGTCTCATGATACCCGGACCCAAAGGCACTCCCTGGTTCCAGAAAAATCGGGATACGGCGGCCGGAATAGTGTGATCGCGAAACGTTCGCATGATCTTGTGGATTTCGTCGCCGTAGCCCTGACATGAACTTCTGCTTTTCCCAAACCGGCACGATCATGAACTTTGCTCCAAGCGGCCTGATGTGATAATCGCGTTTCCATTTATCAAACCAGTCGTGCCGCCTGAGCCTCTTGACGTTGAAGATAAGCGAGCGAGATCCCGAAGTTTTGTATTTTCTCCTAATTTCGTCGACCTTTTTTGGAGAACGGGTGTAAAAGCTAACACGAAAACTGCCTTTGTAATCGGAAGAGACGAGACTTCGCTCCGGAATCCGGCAACTCAAAAGAAGTTTGCAGGCGGATGCCTTTTCCCTGGTTCGGAGGTTCTGACCGCTAAGGGCGATCTCGATAACAGAATATTTTCCCGAAGACAATGCGAGGGTTTTCATTCCAGAGGATAATCGGAAACTTTGACGAACTTGTAACCCTTGGACCGAAGTTTACGGACCGCTTCGATCACGCTATCTACAAAAGAACTTTGGAGAGAAACGCCGCCAAGGATCGCAATCGCACCCGCAACCGGATTCACGAGTACATCCAGAACCTGCTTTTTCTCAAGGTCAAGTCCCCGCGGGCCGTGACCCGAAGAACCGAGGGCTTCGTACCCGAGCGCCTTGACGATGCGCACCGCCACTTCATCATAGTACCCGGAACTAGAGTGGTAATACTGCGGCAGAATCCCGGTGACGGCCTCGATCTTCCGGGCGTTCTGTTCAACCTCCGTAAAAAGTTCTTCGACATTCCCCGTCCCGGACACTCCGTTCACGGTCTTGCCTGTCACAGAGCATGCCTTATGGGATACGCCTTGATTGGCGATCTCAAAAATAGGATTGGCGGCAAGTTGTTTGAGGATCGCGCTGTTCTTATCAACCCAATCCCCGCAGATAAATAAAGTAGCGGGAATGTTCTCAGCCGCAAAAAATTTGATGAGCTTCGCGTCTTGGCCCTTGCCCATCAAGTCACAGGCATCCACCCCGAGCGCAACAACCTTGTCCTCGGTCTTAAGACGTGTCTTGACCCCCGAGACTGATTCGCCCCACTCGTGCGGGGCCTGGCCGGAGAACTCTGTACTAATGATCTCGCGAAGAAGCTGGTAATCCTCGGGCTCAGGATCTGACTCGCGCTGAGGATTGGCAGCGATACAAAACCCCATCCCCTGAACGCTGCCCCACACCAGGAATAGAAGAATCCAAACGACGCGTTTCACTTATTCGCCCCCGAAGCGCACTGTTTTTCTCTCTTAGAAACATCGGACTTTTGCCCGATTGCGTTGAGCATCTTTCGCAATAATTCTTTGGGCAGGCCCACTACATTCGAATAGGACCCTTGGATCTTTCGCACGATCTTAAGTTGAACCTGGATCGCGTAAGCTCCGGCTTTATCGAAAGGATGGATGGTATCCACATACTTCTGAAGCCATGCCTCTCCAACCGGTTTCATCCATACATCGGTCTTGGCGCATCCGGTGAGAACACTTCCTGTTTTCCTGTCCCAGATTGCCAGACCTGTATAAACGGCGTGTTTTTTTCCCGCAAGTCCGCGCAACATGCGTAACGCTTCGGCCCGGCTTCGCGGTTTTCCGAGTCCGCGGCCCTGATGCCAAACGATCGTGTCGCCACCCAGGACAAAGCGCGCAGCCTGTGGAAGGACGGCCTTACGGGCTTTTCCGATCGCATGACGCACGCAAAGAACCTCGGGAACGCTTTTACGGCACCATCGCTCTCGGTAAGCGCTTGGAACGACCTTGAAAGAAACTTTTAAATCCTTGAGGAGTTCCTGTCTTCGAGAAGACTGGGAGGCAAGATAGATTATCCATCGACATCTAGGCATGATCAGCGCCCCTGAACAACGTGAGAAATCCAAAAAACAAGGCTTGCGGTGAGGTCAAAAAAAAAGAGGGGGTCGCGAAACCCCCTCTTTTTCGAACACAAAATTCAAACAGACTATTTGCCGCCGAGATCCACACCGTTATTCGGGAGCGGAAGATCCGCGGGGATCGGGAAGGTAACGAGCTGGAGCGCGCCACCGACCGTATCCACAACAGTTTCAACTAGGCCCTGACCAATGCCGGACCAAACATTCTTGCCTTCACTGGCATATTTGTTAGGAACAGCGAAGAGCTGAATCCAGCCGAGCAGCGTGTTCTGGAGACCGAACACCAGCTTGCCGGTAACCCTGTCACCGTATGTCTTCTCTGCCGTCCACGGACTCGCCGCGAAAGCCAACGGTGCGAGAATCATGGAAAGTATCACTACGAGACTCATGATCTTCTTCATTGTATTTCCTCCCTTGGTTAGAACCTGAAACTCCTGAATCCTTAAGGATTCCGTTCTGATTCACTTTACTAAAAAAAAATTAATGATGCAACCGATTTTTCCTTTTTTTTCAACAGCGTCCCCGTTAGTAGATCGAAGGGGCCTGACTCTCAGGCCAGGTCCCAATCGATGCCGGACACGACTCACCCCAAAGAATACCGGCGTTGCACATGCGCTGGCGTGCAAGTGTTCCCGCTCACATATTTAAAAAAATCGCCCTGATGCAAAAGTGCATGAGGACTGATTCTTCTGCTTACTTCCTAAAAGACAGGCCTTGCTAGAGAAGATCTCTCTATCCAACGCAGCAAAAGAATCGGGGTGACAGGAATTGAACCTGCGACATCTTGCTCCCAAAGCAAGCGCTCTAGCCCCTGAGCTACACCCCGATGTGTCCTGTTTGTAAAAATCAATTGAAACATCGGAGCAGTCATGATTCCCTTAGAACCTTCTGAAATAGGAATCAAGGCGCCCCGAATAATTCTTAATAACAACCGCTTCCGCCATTGTATCGACGGAATCTACGGATGGCAAATGCTTCTCAAAATATCGACCGCTCTTTGTAGACACTCAAAACAAGCCCCAAGCATATGCAGGTCATGATGAAGGAAGACCCACCGTAACTGATCAGAGGAAGCGGCACCCCGGCGATCGGCATCAGGCCTATGGTCATCCCAATATTGATCATTACATGCGAAAAAAGAAGCGCGAGCACTCCCCCGCAAAGCATCTTCGCCTTCACATCCGTCGTATGCTGCATGACCAGAAAGATCGAATGGAAAAGAAAGCCATAGAGACATAGCACAAGAAGACTTCCTAGAAATCCCAACTCCTCACCGATTACGCAGAAGATGAAATCCGTGTGGTGTTCAGGCACAAAATGAAGCTGCGTCTGAGTCCCGCCCAAATACCCTTTGCCCCAGAATCCTCCTGACCCGACTGCGATCTTGGATTGGAGCGCCGTATAACCGGAACCCAGCGGATCCAGGTTGGGGTTAAGAAATACCATCAAACGTTTTTTCTGATACGCCTTGAGGAATCCCCAGGCTAAGGGGGCCGCCAGGGCCAGTGCGCTAAAGCACGCTACCAGGAAACGCTTCCTCACGCCCCACAGGAATAGGATGACGACCGACATGGGAATAAAAAGAAGCGCCGTCCCGAGATCGGGTTGTTTGATGATCAAAAAGAGAGGGATCGCCAGAAGCAAAAGCGCGATGCTCACCGTCTTCGTCTGTCCTTCCCAAGGATGATGCGATCCCAGAAAATTGACGCCCGCCAGAAGCGCTCCGACTTTTGCAAATTCCGAAGGCTGGATTGCGATCGGCCCCAACATCAGCCATCGCTGAGCGCCTAAAACCTTACTGCCAAAAAAATCGACTAACACAAGTAAAATAATTGTCAGCACATAAAAAGGATATGAAACGCTCAGAAAGGGACGGTATCCGATGAAAGGCACGCCAACCAGCACCGCCAACCCCACAAGAATCCAGAAAACCTGTTTAACCTCATAATCCCCGGGATCGCGATAGGACGCGCTGTAAATGAAAAGGATCCCGATCGCCGCTAAAGCGACGACCGAAAAAAAGAGTGGGAAATGGATCCCGTTAAGTAACCGGCGGAGCATGAAGGTCCTTCCACATCTCGAGCATCTGTTTCACAAGACGGGCACTTGTAATGCCGCCGGACCCACCATGTTCCACGAACACGACGAACGCGATCTTCGGGTCTTTGTAGGGGAAAAATCCAGTCATCCAACTGTGCGCCTGCAGGGGCGGCGCCTGAGCAGTCCCGGTCTTGCCGGCCAGTTTATCAAAATCTACACGGGCCAACTGCCCGGTTCCGTAGTCTGATTCTACGACTTGAAGCATGGCCCTTTTGATCACATCGAGATTCTCCTCCCGAATGGCCACCCGTGGAGTTTCAGGCATGAACGTACGATCCTGAACGATCAGATGGGGCTCCACAACCTTACCGTTCTTCGCGATGATCGAAGTAAGGCGAAGAATCTCAAACGGAGTCACAAGCATATAACCCTGCCCGATCGCCATGTTGAGAGTTTCACCCTGATACCAAGGCTGATTGAAACGCGCTTTCTTCCATGCAGAATCCGGAATGAGACCCGGGGCCATGCGCGAGATCTCAAGCTTCAGCGGTTCGCCAAGGCCGAGTTCGTGGGCGTAATGCGCGATCTCATCCGGCGTCAGCCTTTTGGCCACATTAAAAAAATAGACATTACAGGAACGTTCGATAGCCTCATAAAGATTAAGATTCCCATGCCCCTCATGAAGCCAGCAGCGCGCGGGCTTCGACTTGGGAGTCAATTGAAAAGAGCCCGTACACCGGAACCGGGTTTCCGGAGTGATCTTCCCGAGATCGAGTCCCGCAAGTGCCGTCACCAGCTTGAAAATCGAACCGGGAGGATAAGCGGCATTGATGCCGCGATCCAACATCGGAGAATTCTCATCCTTCAGCACTTGAAGACGCTGTTCACTGGCTGAAGGAGAAACAAAGATATTCGGATCATAGGCCGGCGCACTCGCCATCGCCAAAAGCCCATCCGTTTCAAGATCCAGCACGGCAATGCTTGCGTGCAGCCCCTTGATCAAGTCCATGATCTTCTTCTGAAATTCAAGATCCAACGTGAGCATGATATCGGAACCGGCCTCAGGCTTGCGATCTGAAAGAACCCGGACCATTTGACCGCGCGCGTCCACTTCGATCTGCTGCCCTCCCCGCCACCCACGCAGAGAATCGTCAAACGCCCGTTCAATACCAGCCCTCCCGATCTTGGAATTCGCGCCAAACCGGTCATGGTCCATATCTTCGCTTTCACGACGATTGATCGTCCCGATGTAGCCGATGACATGCGACGCGGTTTCACCATAGGGATAATAACGGACGCCCTCGACGCGAACGCTGACACCCGGAAGTTCCGGTCGCCGTTCTTCGATTTGAAACGCAAGTTCTTGAGGAATGTCTTCCATGATCACGGCCGGCGCAAATGGATACTCACGACCCGCACTCATGCGCCTTCGGACCTCTCTTTCGGGAATTTCCAACAGCTTTGCAAGCCTTGGATAGGCTTCGGGCGTGATATCTTCCGGGATCGCAATGACGTTATACGAAGAACGATTCGCGGCAAGCAGGCGCTCTTTCTGATCGAACACGCGGCCGCGCGGGGCTTCGAGAGGAATAAGACGAATTCGGTTGCGTTTGCTAAGTTCGTAATAGTAAGAACCGCGCACGACCTGAGTCTGGAAGAGTCCTAACCCCAGAAGAGTCAAGACGATAAAAACGGACGCCTGAAAGAAGTGAAACCGTGTAAACATTAGCGAAAAAGCTCGTATTGTCGGGTAGAAGAATGACCAAACCACCGATTCGTTAGAAAATTAAATAGTGGCAAGAGAGCGCATGTGTAAAGCGCAGTCATCGAGATCATCCCGAAATACCCCCAGACCGAAGACGTCGGCATTTCGCCCGCATAGCTCGCCAGAAGTCTTAAGGCTCCCGCACAAAAAACAAAAAGGAACGTCATAATGAAATAGATCCATGGTAATTGACGCTCCATTTTTTGAACTAAAAAATCAAGGGCCAGGGCTAAAGCGACCAACAGTGTAGCATCGAGCCCGATTAAACCACCCCCTAGAAGATCCCGTAAGATCCCGGCCCAAAACGCGACATAAACGGTCTTGGAGGCTCCCCATTCAAAAGCAGCATAGCAAATGAAGAGGTAAAGAAAGCTTGGATACACGAAACGAACCTGAAAAGCCGGCATCACAGATCCGTCCAGGACCACAAGCAAGAGAAAATAAAGAATTACTTTTGCGGAGACGAGACGAGGCATAGCACTTCCTCAAGCTTGGAGAATGACACGGAAGGTTTGACGAGCGCAAGAAGATGCATTCCATCGCTGTCGCGCTCGATGGCTTCGATCTTCCCTATCTGGAGACCTTTTTGAAAAATACTCCCAACACCGGACGTGGTGACATCCTCTCCGATCGCGACCTCGGCATCCAGGGCCAGATATTTCATTTGTAGCTTGTCTGTCCCGATCCCCGCGATGATCCCCTGAGCACGGCTTGTCGCGGTCAGCGCGCTCACACGAGAATCCGGATCCGGCAAAAGTATCGCGTAAGCTGTGTAAGGCTCGACTTCCAGAATCCGTCCCACCAGCCCTTCCGGCACCACCACCACCATGTCTTTCTTAAGATTACTCCGACTCCCTTTATCCAGCAAAACAACTTTTTTCCAGGGCGTCACATCCTCCCCGATCACCCGAGCGCCGATGGTGTGCGTGGCAAGCGGCAGACTGAAATTGAGAAGCTTCTTAAGCCGCTGATTCTCCCGATCCATCTCATGAAAACGGATCAGCTGACCCTCAAGCTCCTGAATACGCGCGAGATATTCCTTCTGCTTTCCAACAGCATCCAGAAAATTGCCGGATTGATAGCGAACCGTGTAAAACCCGTCCCGAAGACTGCTGCCGAGCACAAAAGCGGGTCGAGTAAGCGTGGAAAAGACAGAATGGACGGTCTCGTTCAAACGGGGGTATTGAAAAAAAACAATGAGGGCAATGACGGGAACCGCAAGAAAGTAATACGTGCGCCAGCGCCGCATGGGGCAAAATCTCCGACAAGCAATTAAAGAAAAAGATCCTAAAAAACTGCCTCAGATCCCAGAAGGCGGCTTTCGGAAGGGGCGCTAAAAAAGAGAAAAGTTCTTTAGTATTCCCGGGTAGCGTTGCTATTTACCGACAAACGCTTCAGAAGATGGAAATCGCTCAAATAACGACCCGTACCAAGCGCCACGGCAGTGAGAGGATCATCCGCGATGTGAACAGGAAGCCCTGTTTCTTCGCTGATCAACTTATCAAATCCCCGTAGAAGCGATCCTCCTCCTGCTAAGACCAACCCCCGATCAATCAGATCCGCGGATAATTCCGGCGGCGTACGCTCAAGCGCGATACGAACAGCTTCGAGAATAGTGGAAAGCGGCTCAGAGAGAGCTTCCCGGATCTCTTCGCTGGTCACGCTGATCGTTTTCGGCAATCCTGCGAGGACATCGCGTCCTTTGACGTCCAGTGTCGTTTCCTCTTCGAGAGGGTACGCGGAACCGATACGGATCTTGATCTCTTCGGCCGTACGCTCCCCAATCATCAAATTATAGGCCTTCTTCAAGTGCGACATGATCGACTCATCGAACTCATCGCCGCCGATACGGATACTCTTAGCGAATACAATCCCCGAAAGAGAAATTACAGCAATTTCGGTCGTCCCGCCGCCGATATCAATAATCATGTTCCCAGCCGGCTCATGAATCGGAAGTCCGACACCGATGGCCGCGGCAATGGGCTCTTCTACAAGGTAAACCGGCGTTCGAGCTCCGGCCCGTTCCGCGGAATCTTTCACGGCACGCTTTTCCACTTCGGTGATACCGCTCGGAACCGCGATCACAACACGCGGACTGATACCAGTCTTACGGCGGTGGACTTTGCGGATAAAATAACGCAGCATAGCTTCGGTAATATCAAAGTCCGCGATCACGCCGTCTTTCATAGGACGGATGGCAGTGATGTTTCCAGGCGTGCGGCCGAGCATGCGCTTGGCCTCTTCCCCGACGGCAAGGACTTGATGGGTCGAACGATCAATGGCAACCACGGAAGGCTCACACAACACAACGCCTTGACCTTTGACATAAACGAGGGTGTTTGCTGTGCCGAGGTCGATACCAATATCACTGGAAAAAAATCCTAACAATCTATCGATCAGAAACATGGGCTCTACCTTTTCGTATCTGTTGTGTGGGCTAGCGTTTATAGAGGTGGTAGTATATCGAAAGCCTTTTTCACTGTCAAACCAAAACAACCTCGCGTCAAGACTTGAGAAGTCGGAAAAAATGGTCCGTAAAAGCAGGGTAAGAGGTTGCGATACACTCCGTATCCCTGACCGTGATCGTCCCCTTCGCGGCAAGGCTTGCCACACCCAGGCTCATCGCCGTCCGATGATCTCCAAAACTTTCGACAGTGGCGCCATGGAACTCCTCCACGCCCCGAATCAGAGATCCATCCGGCAGTTCTTCAATCGACGCCCCAATAGCCTTTAGATTTCGAACCATGGATTGAATACGATCGGTTTCCTTGACGCGCAGCTCCGCCGCTCCTGAGATAAGACTTTCCCCTTCCGCAAGCGCCATCGCGACCATCAGGATCGGAAGCTCATCGATCAGGGACGGGATCTCTTCGTGCGTGATCCCCGTACCTTTTAGTTTCGCGCCACACACATGGATCGTCCCCATCGGTTCCGGAACCGTTTGTTTTACCTGCGTCTCAATACTCGCACCCATGCGTTTTAGAACTTCGAGAAACCCGACGCGTGTTGGATTGAGGCCTACATCCTGGACGGTCACTTCGGACCCCGGGATCATCGCAGCGCCTACAATGAAAAAAGCAGCTGAGGAAATATCGCCCGCAACTCGCCCGTGTATCGGTAAAAGCATTTCAGTCTTTTCAACGATCAGGTTGTTACCGATCTTTTGGAAACGTGCTCCCGCGGCCTCAAGAAATCGTTCCGTGTGATCCCGCGACGGGATGGCTTCACGAACGATCGTTCTCCCTTCGGCATACATCCCCGCGAAAAGAAGCGCGGACTTAACCTGTGCGCTCGAAAGTTTATTATCAAAATCAATCCCGCGAAGTTTGCCGCCGCGGATCGTGAGAGGCGCGAAATTGCCGTTCTCTTTACCCTTGATCTGCGCGCCCATCTGCTTGAGGGGATCGGTCACGCGACGCATCGGCCGAACCGAAAGAGACGGATCCCCGGTCAACACGGTTTCGAAGCGCTGACCCGCCAGGATCCCCAAAAGAAGCCTCATGGAAGTCCCGGAATTTCCAAGATAAAGTTCCTGCCCCGGAGCGGAAAGCTTTTGAAGTCCCTTTCCAGATATCCGGACCTTGCCCGTCCCCTTTTCATGCTGGATCTCAACACCCATCCGTCGCATAGCCTCCAAGGTGTGGAGACAATCCTCGGCCTCTAGAAAATTCTCATAGACGCTCTCACCTTCTGCTAAAGCGCCAAAAAGGATGGCTCGATGGGAAATGGATTTATCACCTGGAGGAAGATAGGTCCCGCGGAACTGGCAGGGTCCTGTAAACGCAAGAAGGGGCATGGAAAAGGTTATTTCCGGTGGACCCAGATACGAACTCGATCGAGCTCCTCGAGAATCTTATCTTCTTTGGCAACAATTTCTTTCTGCCGTTCCTCAAGGGCCGTCATACGGGTCTTGATATCGCTGAGGTCACCCTTTAATTGTTCTCCCCAGGGCTTCTCTTCAACAGCAAAAAGACTGGGAACAAAAAGAATCACCCCTAACAACAAGGATACGAAAAGGAGCCTACGCCCTGCGAATCTCATCGCCTTCAACGACCTGCTGCTTGGGGTCTTCTTCCAGGAGGGTAGCCGCGGAAAACTTATCATAGAGTTTTTCGATCTGGACTGTTGCGCTCTCCTTGCCCTGCTTGAGGACCTTCAGCTTGTCCCCCATCTTGAGCCCGGCCTGAAGGCCTTGATTGATGACCACAAAATTAAATTTTCGGTTCACGGTAAGAACCTTGGCGCCCGTCGTTGACCCTGCCGTGACGGAGGATTCAGGAGTATGAACCTTAGTATCTGTCGTCGTCACGGCCGTAGTGGAAACTTCGGGAGACTGCACAGGTTCTGCCGTCACCGCTGCAGAAGTTTTCGGTGCGGGTGACACCACGATTGCAGACTCCTCTTTTACGACAGGAACCTCTCTCGTGGTTTCCGCGCTAAAGGGCTCTGCAGGCGCGACCTGGGCGGCCACGGGCGACGTTGGAGAACTCACGGCAGCGACCGAACTTGTGGAGGCAACGGGCTTGAAAACAAGCTGGGAAGTTCCGGTCTCAGGGTCGACCGTTGTTGAAACGGATGGCGCAGAAGTCGTTGGACTTGGAACAGATTGTGCCGCGGAAAAAGGATCTGTCTTCAGGTCCGCGGGGGTCACTCCGCAGGCAGCTTGAGCATCTTTGGCTTTTTTTTCAAGCTCCCCCATCTTCGTCTGAAGCTCCAAAATCATCGCCTGATGGCTCTTAAGCTGTTCTTCGAGGGCATCCTTTTCGGAATCAATTTGTTGATACTTGGACCTAAGTTTTTTAACCATGCCCTGCATCGCTTCGGCCTTGTTACGATACTCTTGGCTCTCAGCCGCGACCTGTTCGTTTTCAGCCTTGATTTGTTCCTTCTCGGACTGGACAGTGACCATCTGTTCTTTGACCTGATCGTACTTGGCCTCAACGCTGCTCCGAACAGTACGTTCTTGAACCCAGCCTTGATACAAAAAATAAGAGCCACCTGCGGCGGCAACAGAAAGAAGAAATGCCAGGATGATACCGATCTTACCCATAAGAAACCCTTTTCTCATTAACTCTTATCGTAAAATATCACACCACTACAAAATGCGGAATGCCGAAGCTCCTGAGCGCCTTAGTCTCAGGCAGGAGAGGAACCGGAAGAAAACTTCCGATTCCTCTCCGTCCATCCGACTTTTACATAGACCCTATTCTCCGTCTTGCGACGGCGAACAGGACGATGAAAAACGAAAGAGGCCTAAGAAAGGTGCTTGCTGACGAGTTTGGTCATCTCGAACATATTGACAACCGACTTGCCGCCGAACACAACCTTGAGCGAGGCATCCGCGTTAATGTTGCGCTTGTTCGCCTGATCCTGAAGCTTATTCTTCTTGATGTATTCCCAAAGCTTTTTCACGACTTCGCTACGAGGTATCGGACCTTTGCCAACCACTACCGCGAGTTCTTCGCTGATCTTCATCGGTTTCATAAACGCTGAGTTCGCTTTCGCCATAATGCTTTCTCCTTTTGGTTTAAACCGAGTTCCCGCGTCCGATGTTCCGAACCCGCTCCCACGGCTTTGCTGGGTTAGTATCATACAATACACTTTCAAAGACAACAATAAAGCATTTCTGTTTTTGTTAGTCCCAATTTCAATCAATTTCATCAAAGATGAAATTGGGCAATCCTTGTCACCATTCAAAAAAAAGAATGCGAGACAAGGATAGGGAACTATTTCGGCTTCGCCAGTAGAAACTTCAGCTCTTTCATAAAATGGCTTACATCCTGAAAATCACGGTAGACACTGGCAAAACGCACATACGCCACTTGATCGATTTTCGCGAGCCTCTGCATGATGAACTCCCCGATGATACGGGACGGAACCTCCCGATCATATTTTTCGCGGATCGTTGTCTCGAGATCATCGGCGACTTTTTCCTGGGTCGCGAGTGGCACGGGGCGCTTCTCGCAAGCCTTGTAAACCCCGGCGAGAACCTTGGAACGTTCGTACGACTCACGGCGCTGGTCTTTTTTCACCACAAACATCGGGATCTCTTCGACCCTCTCATAAGTGGTAAATCGCTTACTGCAGGCCGTGCACTCGCGCCGCCGACGAACCACTTCTCCTTCGTTTGCCGCACGCGAATCGATCACCTTATCCGAATCCTGTTTGCAAAAAGGACAACGCATGCGATCTCTTTTCTTTTATTGAAGTTCCGGATAAAGCGGGAACTTTTGAGTCAGGGCTTCGACCCGCGAAAGCACTCTGGCGAGATTCGATTCTTCTGCGGGAGCCTTGAGCGTTTCATCAATGAGCTCGGCAATGAGCTCCATTTCCTTTTCTTTCATTCCACGCGTCGTCACGGCAGGCGTTCCCAAACGGACCCCGGACCCTTTGAAAGGCGATTCTTTGTCAAACGGGATCATGTTCTTGTTCACCGTGATCTTCACTTTATCTAACAGCTCCTGGACCTGTTTTCCGTTAAAACCCTTCACCGAGACGTCCACAAGCATAAGATGATTATCCGTACCGCCGGAGACGATCCTCCAACCGCGCGCAGCCATCGCGCTCGCAAGCGTCTTGGCATTCCTCACAATCTGGGCACTGTATTCCTTAAACTCGGGACTCAAGGCTTCCTTGAGCGCCACCGCCTTCGCCGCGATCACATGCATAAGTGGGCCGCCCTGGATACCCGGAAACACGGCGGAATCGATCGCTTTCGCATATTTCTCTTTACAAAGAATCAGACCTGCTCGGGGCCCGCGGAGCGTTTTATGCGTCGTTGTGGTCACGATATCCGCATACGGCATGGGACTGGGGTGATGCCCCGTAGCCACCAGACCCGCGAAATGCGCCATATCCACCATCAGAAGCGCCCCAACTTGATCGGCGATCTTTCGTCCACGCGCAAAATCAATAATTCTCGGATACGCGGAGGCCCCCAAAAGGATCATTTTAGGTTTATGCTCTTTAGCCAGCTGCTCTAAGGCATCATAGTCGATCCTCTCGTCTTTGGGGCTGACACCGTAGGGAATGATCGTATAAAATTTCCCGGAATAATTCATTTTATGACCATGCGACAAATGGCCACCATGCGTCAGATCCATCCCCAGGATCTTGTCCCCCGGTTCCAACAGTGCCATAAAAACTGCGATGTTAGCCGAGGTTCCGCTGTGGGGTTGGACATTCGCGTGTTCAGCCCCAAAAAGCTGCTTCGCGCGATCGATCGCAAGTTGTTCGACCACATCCACATTTTCGCAGCCACCGTACCAACGCTTTCCAGGATATCCTTCGGCGTACTTATTCGTCAAAACCGAACCCATCGCCTCGAGGACAGAAAGCGAAGTGAAATTCTCGCTCGCGATCAGTTCGATATTCTCGTTTTGCCGGCGAACTTCCGCCCGGATAGCGTTATAAATATCCGGATCGGTCTTTTTAAGCTGCGTTTGATCGATGATGCTTCTGTTCATAAGCCCTAATTTTGTTAACACGGACTTCATGACGTCCCCTTTCAAATGGTGTGTTGAGCCAGGTATCCACGAGCGGAAAGATAATGTCTTGCGGCAGAAACCCCGCGCCAAGGATCAGCATGTTGGAATCATTGTGCCCGCGGGAAAGACGCGCTTGTTCGATGTTTTGGCAAAGCGCCGCGCGAACGCCGTCCACCTTGTTGGCCGCGATCGTACTCCCGATCCCGGTATAGCAGATCCCGATCGCCCGATGACATTCTTTGCTGGCCACTTTTTCGGCGGCGGCAAAAATAAAATCCGGATAATCGCAGGACTCGTCGGTAAAAGCACCGCAGTCAATAACATCGAAATTCTTGTTCTTAAGAAAATCAATCAACGCATTCTTCAGTTGAATGCCGCGGTGATCGGTCGCGATTGCGATCTTAGGTTTCATCATGATTTCCGCCTTTAAGGTTGATCCAGCTGAAGGATCTTGTTCATATATTGTTTCATTTTCGATTCGATATCAAGCAAGGTCTTCTCGTAAACCTGCACACCCATTCCGATCGGGTCTTCCACATTCAACGTGATCGTTTTTTCCCTCGCCGAAGGCAGCAGAGCCGCCGCATCCTCCGCATGCTGCGCCGCCATCGCAAGAATCAGATCCGAACTCCACAGATCTCCTTTTCGGCACCGCCGGCTGCGAAACCCGCTAAAATCGATCTCGCGATTACGCAACACAAGCTCCGCCTCGGGCGTACACGGAAGTCCATCCCGCGCGCTCGTCCCGCAGGAAATAACCTCGATCTCAGAGGACAACCCTTTTTTCTCAATCTCGTGCTTGAGCCACCCTTCCGCCATCGGGGAACGGCAAGAATTTCCGGTACAAACGATTACGATACGCTTGCGCGGGCATTTTCCGGAACTAATCTTTTCGACAGCTCGCTCCACATCCGCGCCTTGCGCCGCTTTGCGGAGAATTACCGGGATTTCTCCCGTGAGGTCTACCACCGTCGAATCGAGCATCAGCTCGGTCTTACCGCCATCGATCAGTTGATCGAAAGCACCTTGTAATTGCTCAACCACCTGGTTTGCCGTATGCGGCGATGGCTTCCCGCTCCCGTTCGCGCTAGTCGCGATGAACGGCTCCCCCACCTCCTGGATCAAGGCAAGGGCGATCTTGTTCCTCGGAAATCTGATCCCGATCTTTTGGCCAACAAGGTCCGGAACCACCATCGTCACGGGCCCCGGCCAAAACTGCCGTGCCATCGTACGAACGAGCGGTGTTTTCTTGACCTTGAGCCGATCGAGCATCCCCCAATCGCTCACATGATAGGAAAATGGTTTTGCGTCCGAACGCCCTTTGATCTCACGAAGTCTCTTTTCAATCTCCGGAGCGCTCATCTTTCCGCCGATTCCATAAACCGTTTCCGTGGGGAACGCAATGATCTTGCCCTCTTTGCAGGCGTTGGCGACCTCCCGGATACGTTTCATATCCGGATCATGACTATCGATCTTGATCACTCCAGGCGTTACCATCACGATGCGTCAAACCCTCCGCATATTGTCTTGAGCTTATTCTGCTACCGGAATAAGCTAAGCATCGAGCCTACCGTGAAAAACAATAGGGTCGAGGAATTCTGTCTATTTCTGAATCTTTTCCTGCAATTTTTTGTTCTTCTCCCGGCTGCTTTCCACCAAAGAATCTTTAAATTTCCGGAGTTTCTCCGCCAATTTTGCGTCCGAAAGAGCCAGGATCTGCACCGCCAAAAGACCTGCGTTGCGCGCACCGGGTTTTCCCACCGCCACGGTCGCCACTGGCACTCCAGCCGGCATCTGAACCGTCGCCAAAAGCGCGTCCAAACCATTCATCTGAGTCGCCGCCAACGGAACCCCGATCACCGGCAAGATCGTATTGGCAGCCACAGCCCCTGCCAAATGTGCGGCCCCGCCGGCTCCAGCAATAATAACTTTCAGACCCTTTTGCGTCGCTTGAATCGCAAAATCAGCGACAAGGATTGGTGTGCGGTGCGCCGAAAGCACTTGCATCTCGAAGCTCACCCCGAAATCTTTGAGCACTTCCGCGCATTCCTGCATCACTTCCAGGTCCGAATCACTTCCCATCACGATCGAAACAAGTTCGTTCATCGCAGCACCTCTATGGCCTTTTGGCCTATGTCGCGGCGGCAAAAACCGCCCTCGAAATGAATTTGTGGGATCACTTGATAAACACGTTCATGCGCTGCCTTGAGCGTATCACCCCAGGCTGTTACGGCCAACACGCGCCCCCCGGCTGTCACGACCTGCTTTTGTGCGTTGAATGCCGTTCCCGCGTGAAAAATCGCCACATCCTCGTGCCCCCTCACAGAATCAAGCCCCCGGATCTGGAAACCTTTTTCATAAGAACCTGGATACCCGCCTGAGGCCATCACGACTGTAATACACGCCTTGTCATACCATTCAAGAGTTTCCGTTTCCAAGCATCCATTGGCGATCTGCACCATAACAGGCAAAAGATCGGAGCACAGACGCGGCAAGATCACCTCCGTCTCGGGATCCCCGAACCGGCAATTGTATTCAAGCACAAACGGTCCTTCTTTGGTCATCATAATTCCGGCATAAAGAACGCCACGATAAGACATCCCGTCTCCAGCCATTCCCTCAAGGATCGGACGCACCGCGATATCGATAATACTCCCGATCTCAGACTCTGGGATCTTCATGCTCGGTGAAAAAGCACCCATGCCTCCCGTGTTCGGACCTCGGTCATGGTCATACGCCCTTTTGTGGTCTCGCGCACTCGCCAGAGGAATGATCTTTTTCCCATCCGTCAGCACGAGAATCGAAAGCTCCTCACCTTCGAGCTTCTTTTCGATAATGACCTTGGAGCCCGCATTCCCGAAGATTTTTTCATCCATCATTTGTGTCAATGTCGCGACCGCGTGCTCGGAACTCTCGCAAATCACCACACCCTTACCCGCCGCGAGACCATCCGCCTTGATCACAATCGGCATTTCCGATTCAATGACATAATGCTTGGCTTCTTTCACATTCGTGAAGATCTCGTAGTCGGCCGTAGGCACGCCATATTTGGTCATGATCTCCTTGGAAAAAGCCTTACTGCCTTCGAGGAGTGCGGTATCTTTAGAAGGACCGAAAAGCAACAATCCATTGTCACGAAACACATCTCCGATTCCCGCGACCAGAGGAACTTCGGGACCCACCACGGTCAGATCGATCTTTTCACGAAGCGCAAATTCCAAAAGGCCATTGATATCATCTGAAGCAATGGAAACGCATTCCGCATGTTGGCTGATCCCGGCATTCCCCGGAGCGGCATAAAGCTTTGTGAGAAGCGGACTCTGGGCAATCTTCCATGCAAGCGCATGCTCTCTACCGCCGGAACCGATTAAAAGGACTTTCATGCGACCGTAACCCCGCTTTGTTTTGTGATCTTACCAACGACCCAGGAACTCAATTTAAAACTCTTTAGAACCTTTTGCGCAGACTGCACATGACGTTTTTCAAGGATCACCACCATCCCGACGCCCATATTGAAGGTTTTGTACATTTCATGGTCAGAAATACCACCAGCTTTTTGGGCAACACGGAAGATCTCCGGAACTTCCCATGAATTCCGGTCCAAGCTTGCGCCCAATCCTTTCGGGATCACACGCGGCAAATTGTCATAAAAACCGCCTCCGGTGATATTGACGATGCCTTTCACCGGCAATTGCTGCACAAGCGCCAGGACCGGTTTCACATAGATGATGGTCGGCGTGAGAAGCTTGCGTCCGACATTACCTCTCAGCTCTTTTTCAGAGAAAATCTTTCTTAGAAGCGAATATCCATTCGAATGAAATCCTGACGATTGGATGCCGAGAATGACATCCCCCGCTTTAATCTTCTTTCCGGTCACGACCTTCTTACGGTCCACCGCGCCGACTGAAAACCCGGCGACATCATACTGCGCCGCAAGCGTTTTTTTCTTGTCGGTGTAAAATCCCGGCATGATGGCTGTTTCGCCGCCCACGAGCGCGCAACCGGACTGCCGGCAACCTTCGGTGACTCCTTTGAGGACCTCCCCGATCACATGCGTCTGGAATTTCCCGGAAGCATAATAATCCAAAAAGAAAAGCGGGCGCGCCCCGGAAGTAATGAGATCGTTCACGCACATAGCGACAAGATCAATTCCAATCGTGTCGTGTTTATCGAGAAGCCGCGCGAGTTCCAACTTGGTCCCCACCCCATCGGTCGAGGCTACAAGCAGCGGGTCCTTGATGCCGGTCTTCTTGAGATCAAAAAGTGAGGCAAACCCAAGCGTGTCCCCACAAACGCCCGGAGTATGGGTTGAGCGGATAAGACCCGCTATCTTCCGGTTGTACGCAGGATCACCTTTCAGATGCGGCACTCCCGCCTTTTCGTAGGTCCAGGCGCTCATATTTTGCAGCAATTCCTTTTGTGCTCCAGTTTATACTTGTCATCCGCATCATAGATCTTGGTCGGGTATTTCCCCGTAAAACAGGCTGCACAAAAATCCTTCGGGTCCTGCGTCGTCGAACCAAGCATCCCCTCAAGGCTCAGATACCCGAGCGTATCCACATTAAGGAACTTCGTGATCTCCTCGATGCTTTTATTGGCCGCCAAGAGTTCTTTCTTCGACGGAAAATCGATCCCATAAAAACAAGGAGAAACATGAGGCGGACAGCTAATCCGCATATGCACTTCCTTAGCGCCGGCACTCCTCAAAAGTTTCACGCGGTTCTTTGCCGTGTTCCCGCGCACGATCGAATCATCGACCACGATCACGCGTTTGCCAGCCACGACCTGACGAATCGGATTCAGTTTGATCTTCACTTTGAGAATGCGCCCCGCTTCTGAAGGGCTAAGGAATGTTCGCCCGATATAATGGTTACGGATGAACCCATGGGAAAACGGTATCCCTGATTCCCTCGAATAGCCCAAGGCCGCAAAACTTCCGGAGTCCGGCACCGGGATCACGATATCCGCGTCTACGGGATGCTCTTTGGCAAGCTGACACCCCAATTTTTCGCGCACAAGTCCCACGCTATCGTGGAAAATGTTCGAATCCGGCCGAGCGAAATAGACGTGCTCAAAAATGCACTGCGCTTTAGCGATCTTTTCATCCTTAAAAGGAAAATGGCTGCGAATCCCCTTACTGTCAATCACGACGACTTCGCCCGGCTCGATCTCGCGAACAAACTCCGCTTCGATCAGATCGAACGCGCAGGTCTCAGATGCGAGCACGTAGCTCTGCCCTAATTTCCCGAGGCAAAGAGGCCTAAACCCGTGCGGATCGCGAACTCCGAACAAATGATCTTCGGTCAGAAGAACCAGACTAAACGCACCTTTCGCACGCTTTGCCGCTTCGATAACACCCTCTTCGTGAGACCGATAGGACGGCTTGGCGATCATGTGGACAAAAACCTCGGAATCAATGGTGCTCCCGAAAATGGATCCGTAAGCCTCCAACTCCGCACGCAAGATCTGCGCGTTCACAAGATTTCCGTTATGCGCGATGGCAATCTGCCCGCGCGAATAATCAACTTTGTAAGGCTGCGCATTCAAAAGCGTCGAGGCCCCGGTCGTGGAGTAGCGAACATGGCCGATGGCATTTTTTCCGGGGAGCTGCGCAAACGAGGCTTCGTCAAACGCCTCCCCCACATGCCCCATTTTCTTGACTAGATAAAGGTCGGAACTGTCGCTTGTGCAAATACCGGCCGCTTCTTCGCCTCGATGCTGAAGCGCAAAAAGCCCAAGCTGCGTGATCTGCGCCGCTTGAGGATGATTGTAGATACCGAAGATACCGCAATGGTGCTTGATATTTTCGCCACCCATTATTGACGCTCCATAATGTTGGGAATCGTTTTTTCGAAAAGGTTTGTCATCTCCCGGATCGTCAAACGGACCCGGTCTTCTAAAATGAGCACATCCCCGCCCACCTTGCCTATTTCATAAAGTGCAACGCCCTGTTTCTGCGCCAAATTCCTGATATCTTTTTGATGCTCGGGCTTGACCGAAATCACCACACGCGACTGGCTTTCGCCAAAATAAAGAGCATCTGCACGAAGTCCCTTCTGGCTCTTCCGAACACCATCAAAATTTTTCATCTCTGCCCCTAGACCGTCACGACTTCTCAAGCAACATTCCGCAACTGCCACGGCAAGCCCTCCTTCAGAAAGGTCGTGGCAAGAAACTAGTTTTTTTCCGTCCGCGGCGGCAAGAATGAATTGATGCAGTGCTTTTTCCCGCGCGAGGTCAAGACGGGGTGGCAAGCCCTGCTTCAAGCCGTGTTCGATCATCAAATAATGGCTCCCGCCAAGTTCATTGAACGTTTCACCCGCGAGAAAAATAATATCCCCCTCATTCCGGAATGCCGACGGAACACGCTTTTCGATATTTTCCAAAAGACCGACCATGCCGATCGTCGGCGTCGGATAGATGGCGCCTTGCGGGCTCTCGTTGTAAAAGCTAACATTCCCGCCCGTCACCGGGACCTCAAGTGCTTTGCAGGATTCGATGATGCCGGACACCGCGCTATGGAATTGCCAGAAGATCTCTGGCTTCATGGGATTGCCAAAATTAAGGCAGTTCGTCACACCGATCGGCCGAGCACCGGAACAGACAACGTTGCGCGCCGCTTCCGCGACGGCGATCTTCCCGCCTTCGAGAGGATCAAGGAAAACATAAAGACTATTGCAATCGGTTGAAACCGCTATCCCCTTCTGTGTTCCCTTGATGCGGATAAGCGCCGCATCGTGCCCCGGATAAAAAACCGTGTCGGTACGGACCATGTGGTCGTACTGCTGCCAGACCCAAGCCTTGGAAGCGATGGAAGGATGTGCGAGCAATCGCTTGAGCACAGCACTGAAATCTTGGGGCTCGGAAACTGCGGCCAGATCCAGTTTCTGTGCTTCGACAAGATAGGCTGGTTTTTCTTCTTCGCGCGTATAGACCGGCCCGTCATCGGCCAGAGCCTTCGCCGGGATCTCCGCGGCCATTTTCCCACCATCGAGCACACGATATTTGTCACCCCGGGTCACTTCACCAATCTTCACGGCATGGAGATCCCATTTTTTAAAAATATCCTCAACTTCTTTTTCTTTTCCTTTTTTGACAATGACCAGCATGCGCTCCTGTGATTCTGAGAGCAAGGTTTCATACGGAGTCATTCCGGGCTCGCGACGCGGCACTTTGGCGAGGTCGATCTCGACCCCGGTGCTCGCGCGGGAAGCAGTTTCGCAACCGGCACAGGTCAGACCCGCAGCGCCCATATCCTGCATCCCCACCAGCGCGTCGGTCTTGAGAAGCTCCAGGCACGCTTCCATCAAAAGTTTTTCCATGAAGGGATCCCCCACTTGCACGGCCGGACGATCCTCATGACTTTGTTCCGAAAGTTCTTTGGAAGCGAATGCCGCACCGCCAAGTCCGTCACGGCCGGTCGTGGCCCCCACGTAATAAACCGGATTGCCGATGCCGTGCGCCGCGCCGCGCACGATCTCATCTTTTTTGATGATCCCAAGCGCCATCGCATTCACCAGAGGATTTCCTTCGTAGGATGCGTCAAAATAGATGTCGCCGCCGATCGTCGGAATACCCATGCAATTACCATAGTGTGCGATCCCGGCGACCACTCCGCGAAAAAGCCGCTGACTCACCGGCTGCGCGAGATCCCCGAACCGGAGAGAATTCATAAGAAGGATCGGCCGCGCACCCATCGTAAAAATATCCCGGAGAATACCGCCCACGCCCGTGGCGGCACCCTGGAATGGCTCGATCGCCGAAGGATGGTTATGACTTTCGATCTTGAAACACACCGCAAAACCGTCCCCGATATCCACGATGCCGGCATTCTCCTGCCCCGGCTTCACGAGCAAGTGCTCCTGACGCGGAAGTTCCGCATTCATTTTAGAAAAAAGTCTGAGGATGGACTTGGAATTCTTATAAGAGCAATGTTCACTCCACATCACACTGAACATTCCGAGTTCCGTGATATTGGGATCGCGTCCGAGAATATCCCGGATATGCTGATACTCTGCCGGGGTGATCCCGTGGGCCGCGATCAATTCCGAAGTGATGGGTGTAGTCGAATCCAATGCCGGCATATTTTATTCCAGTGCGTTTAAAATGCTTTCGAAGATCTTGCGTCCGTCCGAAGAACCGAGGATATCCTCACTCGACCGCTCCGGATGCGGCATCATACCCAAGACATTCTTCTTCTTGTTTACGATGCCCGCGATATGGTCCTTGGAACCGTTCGGATTAAACTCGTCCGCGAGCTTTCCTTCTTCAGACGAATAACGAAATACAACCTGGGAGTGGTCATGCAAAGATTTCAGCGTATCATCATCACAATAATAATTCCCTTCGCCATGTGCGATAGGGACACAAAGCGTCTCTCCCGGATCCATCTGACCGGTGAAGATCGTCAGATTCTCTTCTGTGCGGATCCAAGTAGACTTGCAAATAAATTCCAGTGTCTTATTCCTGAGCATCGCGCCCGGCAAAAGCCCGGCTTCCAGAAGAATCTGAAATCCGTTGCAAATCCCGATCACCGTACGGCCATCGTTGGCGTGTTTGATCACGGATGCCATGACCGGCGAAAAACGCGCAATAGCTCCCGTTCTAAGATAATCCCCGTAACTGAACCCGCCTGGGATCACCACCAGATCAACCTTAGGAAGATTTCGTTCCTTGTGCCAAACGTATTCCACCGGCACTTTGACGACGTCTTTAAGGGCGTGAAAACAATCCGTGTCGCAATTCGAACCCGGAAACACAATAACCGCGGCTTTCATGAACTTCCTCTTCAGAGAACGTTGACCGGGAAACACAGAACGTCAAAAATCTTTCGTTCCCCGCTCCACGCTTCCCGGTATTTTAATTAGGATGGCAACTTTAGTTTTTTATGATCAGAATGAACAAAGTAACAAAGCTAAGACACTTCCTGAATTTCGAACGAATATTCTTCGATTACAGGATTATGAAGCAGTTTATCACACATGACGTGAATGCATTCTTCCGCCTTCGCACGATCATCCGCTTCCAGTGCCAGCTCGAAATACTTCCCGATTCTCAGACTCTTTGCTTCCTTGAACCCCATCGACTCAAGCGCATGAAGTGTCGTCTGCCCCTGCGGATCCAAGACCGATTTTTTCAAACTTGTATGAATTGTCGCTTTAAATTTCATATTCTCTCCTACTTCTGGCTTCGGATATCTTTCCCGGATAAACGTTGATAGATTTCACAATAGGCCTCGGTGGTTTTTTCAATGATATCGCCCGGAAGTTCCGGCGCAGGCGGACGCTTGTCCCACGCGAGTGTCTCAAGATAATTCCGCACGATCTGTTTATCGAAACTCGGCTGATCATGACCGGTCTCATACCGGTCCGCCGGCCAGAAACGCGAACTGTCCGGCGTCAGGATCTCGTCAATCAACATCATCTTCCCGTCATGGATGCCGAATTCGAATTTTGTATCCGCGATGATGATCCCGCGTGAGGCCGCGTATTCCTGGCCCTTTTTGTAAAGAAGGATGGACAGTTCCTTCGCCTGCTGGGCGATGTCCTTCCCCACAATCCGGATCGCTTCGCTAAAATCGATGTTGATATCATGCCCAGTCTTCGCCTTCGTGGACGGCGTAAAGATCGGCTCCGGAAATTTCTGGCACTGTTTCATCCCGGGCAAAAGCGTGTGCCCGCAGACACCTCCAGTCTTAAGATAATCCTTCCAACCCGAACCGGTGATGTAACCTCGCACCACGCATTCGATCGCAAGCGGCTCGGCACGTTTCACAAGCACCGAACGTCCCATCAGTTCATGACGAAAGTTAGCGACCAATTCCTTCGGTAAACCCATCGCATCCACATCCGCGGTGATCAAATGCTGCGGAAGAATATCCTTAAAATGCTCGAGCCAGAAAAGGGTGATCTGATTGAGGACTTTCCCCTTCATCGGGATCGGGTCCGGCAGCACCACGTCAAAAGCACTGAGCCGATCGGTCGTCACGATCAAAAGTTTATCGGCGCCCACGCCATAGATGTCTCTCACCTTACCGACCGCAACGCGCGGTAGCGGCAGATGCGTTTCCAGAATCGCATCATTTCGATCAAGATCACTGACCATGTTTTTCTTCCTTATTTTGGAGATGACAGGATCCCCGTGCGTTTCAGAATGACCGACACATTCTTCAGGTGTCTGTCATAGCTGAAGACCGCGCGTATCTCTTGGGGCGTCAGGACTTTCAAGATCTTCTCGTCTTTTAAAACGACTTGCTCCAAATAAAGCTTTTCATCTTCCCAAAGCTTCTTGGCCGCATCCTGCACAAGCTTGTAGCCATCTTCGCGCGTCAGACCCTTTTTGACGAGTTCGAGAAGCAGGCTTTGGGAGAACACCATCCCTCGGCTCGACTCCAGATTCTTGAGCATCCGGTCTTTATTGACCACAAGGTTCTCGATTACGTTCTGCATAAGCCCGAGCATATAATCAAGGAGAATCGTGCTATCAGGGAAAATGACGCGCTCCACGGAGGAATGCGTGATGTCCCGCTCATGCCAGAGAGCGATATTCTCAAAACCCGCAAGCGCATTTCCACGAAGGATGCGAGAAAGTCCCGCCACGCGTTCGCACGTGATCGGATTGCGCTTGTGTGGCATGGCCGAAGAACCTTTTTGCCCTTTTGAAAAAAATTCCTGGACTTCAAAAGTCTCGGTCTTCTGAAGACCGCGAATCTCGGTCGCGAGTTGCTCAAGCGTTCCCCCGACGATCGCGATCACTCCGAGATATTCCGCGTGACGGTCACGCTGAAGGACCTGTGTGGAGACCGGCGCCGGGTTCAATCCAAGCTTTTTACAAACAAATTCCTCGACCTTGGGATCCACATTCGCAAAAGTCCCGACCGCGCCGGAAATCTTGCCATAGCGGAGATTTTCTTTGGCCGCTTCAAAACGCACGAGCCCGCGCGTACATGCGGCATGAAAAAGCGCCATCTTGAGCCCAAACGTGATGGGTTCGGCATGAACCCCGTGCGAGCGGCCCACCATCAGAGTCTGAGCATGTTCTTTAGCTTTTTTGCCGAGCAGGAAAATAAGTTTTTTCAGTTCACGGATAAGAATATCCGAGGCTTCCTGAACCTGAAGCGAAAGCCCGGTATCCAGAATATCGGAGGAGGTCAGACCAAAGTGGACATAGCGGCCCACAGGACCGACGTTCTCGGAAAGATTGGTAAGAAAGGCAATGACGTCGTGATTGACGATCTTTTCGATCTCTTTAACGCGCTCCACGTCGAATTTCGCCCGGGAACGGACTCTGGCGGGAACATCTTTTGGAATGTAGCCGTAACGTGCAAGCCCCTCCAGCGCGGCCAGTTCCACCTCAAGCCACTTTTGAAGCTTGTTCTCTTCAGTCCATATCTTCGCCATTTCCTGGCGCGTATAACGAGAGATCATCTTGTATCCGCCTTCCTTATGGCTAAAACCACTGGTAGCGCTAACGGGATTTAAACCCGTGTTTCTGCCTTGAGAGGGCAGCGTCCTAGATCAGGCTAGACGATAGCGCCCTGATGGATCTATTAATTTTCCCAATGGTCCATTAGGGCTGCACTGGTTTCCCAATTCATTTCTTGATGGAAAGCCAGGCGGGGAGAATGAAACGTCTAAGAACAAACTCAGTATAACTTTGCCCCTATAGAATGTCAACGCCCACCAGCCCCAACTTCATTGAAATTGAATAAAAGCCGGAGCCTTCGAATGACTTGGAAGACTCCCTTTAAAATTTTCTATCTACTTTATCCTTCAAGTCATAGACGGATTTTTCAAGCATCTTCACGCGTTCCGACATGAACCGGTTCGCCTGCTCCAAATCCGCGACGCGGCGTTCCAAAGTATCCGCCCGATCCTGCTTGAGGGTCTTCTCCATATCGGAGAATTCCTCCGGAGTCCCGCTCATCCCTGTTGCCGCGGCCTCACTCTCCTCTGCCCAGCAGACAGGCAGAGCGATTGAAAGAAACAACATTCCCAAAATTGAAACTGCCACGAGTTTTTTCATAGGAGTCACCTCGGTCGGGAGTATACCATATCTTCGGAGAACGCAAAACGGGAAACGCTACATGTAGTACAGCCTAAGTCGCACTGTGTACGGCAGCACAAGCCACAGGATTAAATCATTTTTTTATGCCGTACGCCTTACCCTCTGGGGTGGAATTTCGCGTGGACGGACTTGAGGCGATTCCCGGACACATGCGTGTAGATCTGTGTCGTGGAAATATCGGCGTGGCCGAGGAGTTCCTGCACGACACGCAGATCCGCGCCGCGTTCTAGGAGATGAGTCGCGAAAGAATGACGAAAGGTGTGAGGCGTGATGGTTTTGGTGATACCGGCAAGGAGCGCGTATTTCTTGATCATTTGCCAAACGTATTGACGTGTCAGCCCTCCTCCATTCCTTCCGAGAAAAAAATGATTCGTCTTGGGCTTCATCTTGGGCCGGATACGCGTCAAATAGTCCCGGCAGGCTGTGACCGCCACACCGCCGAGCGGCACAAGCCGTTCCTTATCCCCCTTACCGCGACACTTGATGAATTTATTATCCAAATATACATGCTCCACGCTAATCTCCGTGATCTCGGAAACCCGCATTCCCGTCGCATAAAGGCACTCCAAAAGCGCCAGGTCGCGTATCCCCCCGGGCTTTTTACCGTCCGGCATCTTGAGAAGAGAATCCATCTCCTGCGAGGTCAAAAAATGCGGCAACTTTTTCCAAAGCTTCGGCGACTCCAGAACACTGGTAATATCGTTTTGGACATACCGCTCTTTGGTGAGAAAACGATGGAAAAGCTTGACCGAGACAAGCCCTCGCGCGATCGAGGAAGATTCGAGCCCCCGTTTACTTTCCGCGTTCAGATATTTCAGGATATGCGTCCGTGAGACTTTGCTCCAATCCAAGACCTTTTCTTTTTTGAGGAACGTGTCATAGCGCGTAAGATCCTGACGGTAGGCATCGAGAGTGTTCTGCGCCAGCCCCTTTTCGACGGAAAGATAATTCAGGAACTCTTCAAAGAGGATCCGGCTCTTGTCCTTGGGTTTTTCCGGAGTGGTCGGCGGTGTTTCCATGGTTAGATTATCGGCCATCACGATGCGGGACTAGAGATTGGGAGCCCTTGGGCGACCCTCCGGTTCGTCTAAAAATCTATTTATGGCCGATCTTTGCGAGCTCTTTTTTGAAATACATCTCGGCGCTCTTGATGTACTGAGCTTCCGGAATGATCGGTTTTCCCAGCTCTTCCTGTAATTCGGCGGAGATCTTTCCATGCTTCACAACCTCCCCGCCCGCCTTTCGCAGTAAGGATTTGTAATGCCGGAGCGGAAACCACAACATAAAAGATTTCTCCGAAAGGATCGCCCCGCCGCCACGGTAGATCTCGGCAATAAGTTCCGTGCTCATATTCCGGGCAATGCGTTTGAAGAGCAGTTTCAGAACCTGAAAGTGACTTTGTTCCGGAAAGCCACAGTTCGAGATCACCATGATCTTCGGGACTTTCGACGTGATCTTGTGCCGGCATTCGCCTCCTGCATCCTTTTCAAAGTAAGGATCTGCGACCGGGATCATCCTGTCCATGAAATTCTTCGTGATCCCTGACACGTTATCCACATAAACCGGTGTCGCAAAAACCACGATGTCAGAAGCGTACATTATGGGAAGCAACTCCGCCATGTCATCCTGAATGGCGCACTTGCCGGGTGTCTTGAGCCAACAGGTATAGCATCCCACACAGGGATGGATCTTTTTGTGCGTAAGAAAGACGGTTTCCGCCTCCGCACCCGAGGCCCGTGCTCCTTCCAGGAACGCCTCCACCATGATGTTCGTATTTCCCTTTTCCGCCCGCGGACTTCCGTTAAATACTGTGATTTTCATAAAGATCCGCAAGAAGCTGCGGAGATCCTCTTAATCATCCGTGCCGGATTTCCGGCGACAACAACGCGTGCCGGGACATCTTTCGTCACAACCGCACCAGCACCAATGACACTTCCTTCTCCAATCGTCACACCAGGGCAGAGGACTGCCGAACCTCCGATCCAAACATTATTCTGAATCGTAATGGGTTCCCCCGATTCAAGACCCTGGTTCCTCTCTTCAGCATGCAAGGGATGGGTTGCTGTGTAGATTTGAACATTCGGCCCCAGAAAAATGTTGGAGCCTAACGTCACCCTAGCAACATCGAGGATCGTGCAGCCGAAATTCAGATAAACGTTATCACCCAAAAAGATATTCTTCCCATAATCGCAATGGAAGGGCGGCTGAAGCCAGAGGTTCTTCCCCACCTGACCGAACAATTCAGCGCAAAGACTAAGGCGCATGTCCAAACCCCTCAGCTCAGCCGTCGTGACATTGATCCTGTCGGCCAACTCTCGCGCGGTCTTCCTCATCTGCATCAATTCGGAATCCAGCGCGTTATAAAGTTCCCCCGCAACCATCTTTTCGTATTCACGCATCGTAGACCACCCTTTACCTGCCAAGCTCCTCTAAGAACCGCTTCTCATCCCACACGGAAATTCCGAGCTCTTGGGCTTTGGCTAGTTTGGAACCCGCACCGGGACCGGCGACGAGGATATCGGTTTTCTTGCTGACACTGCCGGTGGGATGTGCGCCAAGCTTGCGCAAAAGCGCTTCGGCGGCAGGTCTTTCCATACTTTCAAGCGTTCCAGTCAAAACGATCGTTTTGCCGCGCAGCGGATTATCGCCCGCAATCTTTTCTACGATGTCGGTTTTGACGCCCGCAGTTTCGAGTTTTTTTAGGAGCTTCCTGGCGAACGCCTCAGCAAAAAACTCCACGATCCTTCCCGCAGTCACGGGCCCCACCTCACGGATACCTTCAAGGTCTTCCGTCGTTGCCTTGGAAAGTTTCTCGATGCTTCCAAATTTGTCCGCGAGAATAAAAGCCGTATGCACGCCGACATCCAGAATACCGAGCGCAAAGATCAATCGCGGAAGCGGACGCTTTTTGCTTTGCTCGATCCCATCGAGCAGATTATTCGCGGACTTCTCCCCCATCCGCTCAAGCGCTTCAACATCCGTGATCTTCAAGGAATAAAGATCGGCCAGGTCTTTAACAAGGCCCTTCTCCACCAGCTGATCAATGATTGCAACGCCAAGGTTTTCAATATCCATGGCTTCGCGACCGGCAAAATGTTTGAGCGCGCATTTAAGCTGTGCCGGGCAAAGCGGATTCAGGCAACGAACCGCAACTTCGCCGCCGTACTTACCGGCCTTCTCCCCGCAAACGGGGCATTTCTTCGGGAATACGAATTTGAAAATGTTCCCTTTTCGTTTTTCTTTATTCACGGAAATGACCTGCGGAATGATCTCTCCGCTTTTCTCAATAAAAACATGGTCCCCGATCCGCACGTCCAGCCGTTCAATCTCATCTTGATTATGAAGACTCGCGCGCGCCACCATCGTCCCGGCAAGCTGTACGGGTGTCAGGATCGCGACAGGAGTGAGCACTCCGGTGCGGCCCACCTGGATTTTGATATCCTCCAGCACCGTCTCCGCCTGCTCGGCCGGATATTTGTAAGCGATCATCCACCTCGGCGACTTCGACGTCATCCCGAGCGTGTGCTGGTCCTCGAAGCGGTCGACTTTCGCGACCACACCGTCAATGTCATATTGGAGTGCATCGCGCTTTTTCTCGATCCCGTCGATCACACCAAAGACCTCGCTCATGTCCTTACACTTTTGCGCGTCCGGAATCACTTGAAAACCCAGCGCCTTTAAAAACACCATGGCTTCACTCTGGCTCTGCGGTTTGTCTTTTCCTTCATACCGCGCCAGGCCGTGGATCAAGGCGTCGAGCCTGCGCGCCGCGACGAGTTTTGAATCGAGCAATTTCAGACTGCCGGCGCAGGCGTTACGGGGATTGGCAAAAAGCTCCTCGCCCGCTTTTTCCTTGTCCTGATTGATCTTTTCGAACTGGCCTTTGGAAATATAAGCCTCGCCGCGCACTTCCAGGAGCGACGGGACAAGCCCTTTGTACGAACTTCCCGGGCCGGGAAGCCGGAGCGGGATCGAACCAAGGGTCTTGATGTTCTCGGTAATGTCGTCCCCGTAGCGGCCATCACCCCGTGTAGCGCCAAGCTTCAGTAATCCGTTTTCATAAACAAGTGCAATGGAAACACCATCAATCTTCTCCTCCACAAAGTAGGAGAACGGTTCGCCTCCGAGGCCTTTCTGGACGCGTTTGTCGAATTCCTCGAGTTCCTTGCGGGAATAGGTGTTATCGAGTGAAAGCATGGGGACTTTGTGCTCGATCGTTTTGAATGCCTTGAGCGGCGCACCGCCCACGCGTTGTGTTGGAGAATCCGGCGTCTGGAGTTCAGGAAATGCCCGCTCGAGATCGATAAGCTCACGCATCAATTTGTCATACCCGTGGTCCGTAATCTCGGGCTTGGCTTCAAGATAATAGAGACGGTTATGCCGCTCGAGCATCTCGCGCATTCTTCCAATCAGTTTTTTCGCTTCGTCAAGTTTCATAATAGCCTGTCCGCCAGGGATCTTGGCAGTCCTTCCTTGATGATCTTTTTTGAGGCAGTTTTATTATCATAAGGAAGACGCACGATTTCAAATGTTAATTCATCTTCGTCAAAGATCCCGAAAGAGAGCCGTGTATCCCCGTCCCGGGGCTGGCCGATGCTTCCAGGGTTTAAAAGATACCGTTCGCCTTTTTTGAGCTTCAGCACGCCCTCTTCGAGCGATCCTCCCGTCCGCGCTTTCTCGGCAAAAAAACACGGCACATGGCTATGCCCCACAAAACCATACGAAGTTCGCAAAGCCAGAAATGATTTATGGGCATCGCTCTCATCAAATAGGTAGTGGAAATCTTCCGCGCTATGCAAGGTCCCATGCGCCAGGGTCATGCTTCCATCGATCTGAAGATAAGGAAGATTTTGGATCTTGGCGACGAGGTCAGGTTTTAATCTCTCCGCTGTCCAGTCAATGGCTTCGCGCGCCGAGTCGGTGAATCGTTCACGAGCTTTGTCATGGATGATCGCCGCTTCGTGGTTTCCAAGCACATGAAGGCTCGCGTTCTGAAGCGCCCAATCCAGACATTCGTTCGGATTCGCTCCATAGCCTACCGAATCCCCCAAGACCATAAACTGTGACAACCGTCGCTTACGAGCACATTCCAATGCTGTTTCGAGAGCCTCGAGATTTCCATGGATGTCCGCAAAAACGGCGTAGCGCATGGTCAATAGCTGATGGAAAACCGGTTAAAACAATTTTCGGATTCCGACCAGTGGGCTTCCGCATCGCGGATATAATCCTTCATGCCGGACTCGCGGAGGGCCGTCAGAAACTCGACAAGCTTCGCCTCGCTCCCTTCGGCGACCACCTCCACGCGGCCGTCCTCAAGATTACGGACAAATCCCGTCACCGGAAAGCGCCGGGCAAGCCGCTCGGCCGTAAAACGAAAACCCACGCCCTGCACTGTTCCGCTAAAAAAAATCTGCATTCGTTTCTCGCTCATGACACTGCCGCTTTCGTTTTGAGACAGTGGCGGAAATGATACGCGACCACGCCAAACGCGACGGCCACGTTCAGGGAATTTTTCAACCCCGCCATTTCGATCTCGAGGGTCTTGTCGCAAAGAGAGATCAGCTCCTCGGAAACTCCGGAGACTTCGTTCCCGATCACCAGACACACGGGCTGAGCAGGCCGGAAATCCTGGAAAGGAATACTTTCAGCAAGTTGCTCGAGGAAAACGATCTGATAACCCAGGGTTTTAAGTTCCCGTAACACCTCGCGGGCATCCATGCGATATTCCCAGGGAACTTTTTTCTCGGCACCAAGGGCGGTCTTGGAGATCTGTGTATCAGGAGGATAACCGGTAATCCCGCAGATCCAAAGTTTTTCAACCCCCACGCCATCCGCGGTCCTGAAGATGGAACCGACATTGTAGAGACTTCGAATATTGTTGAGAACCACGCAGAATGGGAGCTTTGGATCTTCTTGTCGCTCTTGCTGGCGAGCCACAAGTTCCGGATGGCTTAATTTTCTCACAGTCAGGTCGCCGACGTTTTTTTATCCCAAGCGAGATAACGCCGGTAACCCCAATGGAGAACCGATTCCGGAAGACATCTAAAGAACCACATTACGGCCCTCCACCAGGATGGGACATAAGCGATCCTTTTCCCTTTCTGGACGGCCTTATAGATATCCTCGGCGGCTCTTTCCGGAGAAATGATCCCAAAAAGCCCTTTGCGGCCGCGCACCATTTCGGTATCCACGAAACCGGGACGGATATCTACAACCTTGATGGCCGTATTCGAAAACTTCTGTCGCAGGCCTTCCAAATAATTGAACATGAACGCCTTGGAGGCATTGTAAGCCGGCGAACGCCCGCTGCCGCGATGCCCCGCCACGGAGGAAATCCCAACGATGCAACCGGAACCTTTTTGCAAAAAATAATCCGCGGCCACATTGGCCATGGCGGTAAAACCAAGCACGTTCACCTTGATCATGTCTTCTTCGAGGTTCCACTGCAATTTATCGTTATGAAAAAGCACGCCGGCATTAATGATCATCAGATCCAGATCGCGCAAAGCCATGATCATATTCCGGAGGCCATGGATCGCCTCGCGGGTGTCCCGAACATCGATCTGCCGGACAAGACTTTCCCCCGGAAGCTCCTTTTGCAAGGCCTGCAATTTTTCAAGCGACCGGCCGGCCAAACCGACGATATAGCCTTCGGCCGACAGTTTCTTGGCTAACGCACGTCCGATCCCGCTACTCGACCCGATGATAATGGCTTTTTTCTTGGAGTGATCCATAGGAGATGCATTCTACCTTATATTTGGAAATCCCGAAAATGATTTGGACACAAAAAAGACGTTACCCCCTGAGAAGTAACGCCATTTCCCCATACTTTTGCAGCCCGGAACACTTTTAAGAGTCCCGACCGACACCTTCACCTTTTGTTCTGATGAAGGGAAAGAAACCTCTGGATCGACCGGTCATAGGTCTTTTCGATGTCGTCTGGAAAAAAACAGGCGGGCAACTGGTCCTGACTCTTGTGGTAGGCCACACACTCGCAGCAAATCCCTTTGCGGGGACAAGGATCGTAGGAACAATTACAACGTTTCTTGTTAACCTCGATCTTGCATTCCATGATTACTTCCCGATGCACTTTAAAAAAAGAGTCGGGGCGATAGGATTCGAACCTACGGCCTCTCGGTCCCGAACCGAGCGCACTACCAGGCTGTGCTACGCCCCGATCAACTCTTTTAAAATTCCTAATAAAGACCAAAACTGCACTGATAAACCTTTAACTCTTAACGAGAATCAGTACGCTCCGATGAAACTTATTCTAAAAATTCACCGAAGATAATCTCGATGAATCTACGGAGGCAAAGCGCGCGGATTATATCACCCTCATGAAGAGTATTCAATCAAAGGCATTAATCATCGACCGCAAGATCTGCGGTCGCGGCCACCTGCTCTGGAGTAGGTGGGGGTGTGATTTCATGATGAGGCTGTGAGCCTTGGGTCAAAAGCGCCGCTTCCATGACCTCCTTGAACACAGGGGCGGCAACCGTACCCCCATAATAGAGAGGCCGTGCTTCGTCCAGCACGACCACCATGGCATAACGAGGATTGTCGGCAGGAGCAAATCCCACAAAAGAAGACATGAAAGCAGAGTGAGAATAGCCTTTACCTCCGGGAAGGATCTTCTGAGCTGTACCGGTCTTCCCCCCGACCAGCACATCTGGAATCTTTGCCTTGGTCCCCGTTCCCCTTTCGACCACTTGTGTCAGAATTTCACGCATCGTCGCAGCCGTTTCGGGCTTGATCACCCTCTGCCGGATCAAAGGTTTCTTCTCTTTGATGGTCACACCTGCCGGATCCTGGATCTTGGAAACAATGTAAGGTTTTACAAGATAGCCGCCATTAGCAATCACGGACATTGCAGTCACCATTTGTAACGACGTCACCATAACCTCTTGTCCCATGGGAATATTGTAAGGAGAAGTCTTGGACCATTGAGCCAACGGCCTCGTATACCCCGGTGCTTCTCCGGCCAAATCAATTCCGGTCGTGCCCCCGAATCCGAAACTTTTTACATAGCTTTGAAATTTCTGGGAGCCCATTTTGAGCGCGATCTTCACAGTCCCGATATTGCTCGATTTCACGATCACTTCCATCATCGGCAGCATCCCATAGGGGTGAACATCGTGCAGCACCTTGAAGCCATAATTCCACTTACCATTCTCGCAATTGATGACCGTCTCCGGCGTCACGGTCCCATCGTTCAAGGCACCGCTCGCCGCTACGATCTTGAACACCGAACCCGGTTCATACATATCGGTGATCGCACGATTGCGCTTCGCATCCGGCCCCGCATTGGCGTAATGATTGGGATCAAACCCGGGCTGATTGGCCATCGCCAGGATCTCACCGGTCTTGGGATCCATCACAATCGCCCAAGCGCCTTTGGCTTTCCACTGTTTAAAAGCCTGTTCAAGTGCTTTTTCCGTCAGATACTGGAGATGCTGATCGATGGTCAATACAACACGGTTTCCGTCGATCACAGGCAAGCTTTTAATTTCGAAAGCCTTGATCTCTCGTCCTTTGGCATCACGCTGGGTCACACGCTTGCCGGGTTTCCCGCGAAGATCGCCATCCAAGGATCGCTCGATCCCCTCCACTCCCTGATTGTCTACAGTGGAAAATCCAAGCACCTGAGCAAGCATCGTTCCTTGGGGATAGAACCGCTTGTATTCTTCCAAAATACCCAGCTCGGGACACTCGAGCTTCTTGATCTTTTCAGACTCCTCAAAAGTGACGCGCCGCTTGATCCATACGAACGATTTATCCCGACTCAATCGTTCCGTCACCCACTTCCGGTCAAGCCCCAAGATGTTCGCAATCTCACGGCTGAGGTCTGCACGGTCCTCGTCCTTCAAGGCGCGCGGTATCGCGTAGATGGAGGGGATCTTGAGATTGGCGACAAACTCTTTCCCATTACGATCCGTAATAGGACCTCGCATGGGAGATACATCGATCGTCAAATAGTGTTGGCGATGCGCCAGAGCAAGAAGTGAAGACTGATGGAGCCAGGTCAGCTGAAGGATTTGATAAATAACGAGACAAAAAAGAACGAGCAGAACGATATAGAGGAACCAGAACCGACGCGGCGAAAGCAACGCACGCATTTTTTAGGAGGAGAGATCGGTCTTGGCCTGGGCCGTTTGAATCCACCGGCCAAGAAAACTCGTAACCTCGGAAGAAAAAGTACGCGCGACCTTTTGTTCCGATGTCGCGGGAATAACAAGCTCGGAGACGGGTGGAACTTCCACCACCTGGATCTTGTTAGGAAGCGCCAAACCCATATCGTGACGTTTCATTTTTTCTTCAAGAAGGCGGGGGGCCCTCAACTGGTCGACCTTGAACTGGAATCTTCGGAGCAGTTCTTGCTTTTCGGCAAAAGCACGCGAGCTCTTTTGTATATCAAATGAGACTAAAACGGAGGAGACCTGAAGATGCACATAAAAAAGCATCGAGCAGGTCAGAGTCGCTATCAGAATTAATATTTTTCCGCTGCCTCTCATGATGTTTTCTCGATCACTCTCAGTTTGGCGCTTCTCGCTCTTGGATTATTCAATATTTCAGAACGGTTTGCAACCATTGGTTTGCGAAAAATTAAATTCCCACGTTCTTCGTCGTCCCATTTCCGGAACTGTTGTTTCACAATCCGGTCCTCAACCGAATGAAAGCTGATAATGCCAAGCCGTCCGGCTTTCTTCAGATGCTCAAACGCGACCGTCATGCCTTCCTTGAGCGCCTCTAGCTCATCATTCACCCCTATCCGGAGAGCTTGAAACACTTTAGTCGCCGGATGACGCCGCGCCCATGAAGGTCTTTGCCCTTTCTTGAATCGCATATGGGGGGGCAGCGCCTGTTCCAATGCCTGGTTGAGATCTTCGATAGTCTGGATGGGTTGTTGGCGCCGCCTTTCGACGATCACGCGGGCAAAACGCCGTGATTTGTGCTCTTCTCCGTAGTGATAAAAAAGATCCGCCAGCTCAACCTCGGACATTTGAGCAAGCAGCTCTGAGGCTTTAAGACCGACTTCCGGGTTCATCCGCATATCCAATTCCCCTTCCGTTTGGAAACTGAAACCGCGCTTCCCATCCGCCAACTGTTCCGACGACGTCCCGATATCCAATAGCACCGCATCGAATGCTGCTACTTCCAATCCCGAAAAGACCTTCTTCAAATTCCTGAAGTTCTCGTGTACCAACGTAACCCGCGGATCTCCTCGAAACAACATCTGACATCTTGCGATTGCTTCAGGGTCCTGATCAAATCCGATCAATTTCCCCGAGGGACCTATTTTCTCGAGAATCGCCTCCGAGTGCCCCCCACTCCCGAGCGTCCCATCCATCACCACAGCACCGGGTCTTAACGCTAAATGCTCAAGGACTTCTTGTAAAAGAACGGGCTTATGACGCAAAACTAAGAATCGCCTCTTCTTCCGTCGAATAACTTTCCATCAAACCATTGACCCCGATCATCTGGAGGGTCCTTTCTACTTCAGGACGCAAGTTGCACAATTTGATGTCCCCTTTTTGTTCGCGCACCTTACGCAAGCGGTCCACCAAAATACCAACACCCGCCAATTCCACATGTTTCGTATCTTTCAGATCCAGCAAAAGACGCTTGTGGTTCCTGTTGAGCAAACGGTTCATACGACCTTTCATTTTGATCATGCTAAGAGCGTCGAGATCTCCGTTGAAACGCAACACGTCCACTCCAACCTTCGTCCTGGCGTGATAGACCATAATGGCTCCTTTTCTATTCCGATGCTAATTTTTCTGCGAGTTCTTCAAAATGGTTCTTATGATGATCAAAAAAGCCCTGCCATTTTTCTTTCGCCCAAATTTCAATACGACTTGATACACCGACGATCATGACCTCCGCCTTAATGTCGGCATAGGTCTTGAGATAATCCGGGATGAGAATCCTCCCCTGCTTGTCGCAAACAACTTCCGAAGCGCCCGAGAAAAAAAGCCGATTGAAGGTTCTGGATTCGGCTTTAGTGAAAGGCATATCGCGAAACTTTTTTTCTTCCGTCTTCCATTGTTCTTCTGTGAAGACAAACAAGCATTGATCAAGACCGCGTGTAATGAAGAATCGTTCCACGTAACGTTCCTTGAAGATCTCTCGGAACTTGGCGGGGATCATCACGCGACTTTTTGTATCGATCACATGTTCGAATTCACCGTAAAACATGGATTCTCTTTCCTTTCAGGGTTCCCACTCTCTACCACTTTCCCCCACTTTATTATCGGCGGTAGTATATCTTTCCCTTAATATCGTGTCAACATTCATTTTAATTGGGAATCTCTCAAACAAAGGCACCTCTTATCCAGAGCACTCCCCTATAGGAGACAGCAGAGCGATGAGACAAGAAATGATGGGTTCCAGATGGGGTAAGACAGTCTGGGCATAGCTTGGGGATAAAAGGCAGCGAACGGTTAAAACGGGAGAAAACTAATTTTCGAAATAGAGAATGCGGGAGCAGTTCTCACAAACAATAATCTGTTCACCCAAGCGGATTTCATTGATAAGCTGAGGACGCAGCTTCATCTGGCACGCAGCACAAACCTCACCGCTCACAACGGCGAGAGCAAGCCCCTGCTTCTTCAGAGCGATCCGGCTGTAAAGCTCTCCGAGCTCGGGCGGCAATTGCGCAACGGATTCTTCGCGTTGCTTTTTTAAATCCGCAAGGCGCCCCTGCAAGCTCTTTTCCTGACCGACCATTTCGTTGTCTCGGTCCTGAAAAGACTTGGTGATAGATGCGAACTTTTCTTTTTCTTTACGAGCCTCTTCTTTAGCCGCATCCACTTCATCAAAAATATGGATAATCCCTTCCTCGAGAAGTGAATTATCGGCCTTGAGCGAAGCGATCTCTTGTTGCAGCGCGGCGTATTCCTTATTCGTTTTTATCTGCGATAATTGCCCGTCAAGTTTTTTGATCTGAATCTCTTTTTGAGCAAGCTCCAGCTCCTTTTCCTTCAGTTTCAATTGAATATCTTTGAGGGATTTTTCCAACTCATTAGAGCGAATCTTTTCGAGCTCCAGTTCGGATTTGAGCTGGGCTCTCTCGGAGGGGATCTCTTCCAGGAGCAAATGGGCGCGATGAATCTCACTGTCCAATTGCTGGGCTTTTTTCAGGACATCGAGATTCTGGGTAATGGGACTTAGCATAAGTGGGGAGATTATAGAAGAGATGGCAGACACCATCAAGGACGAAATACAGCGAGCTTGTCCGGGAGAGGGGTCTTAGATCCGATGCAAAGCCAGAGACAATTCTGCAAGACCCGAGATTTCCTCTGACGTCAGGCGAGCACTCTGCAAAAAACTACTCGAAGAAGCATGACGGTGGGAGGGCGCCTCCCCATCGGGGCTAGGGCTTGGAACATGCATCGAAGAAGGGATCCATTTACAGATCCGGACGCCGAGTTTTTCTTTATCCGCACCACAAAGGCCCCCATATTCAAAAAAGCTCAAACGATCACTGAAACCGTTCATCCTGAAAATCTGCTGGCGGTCCAATTCCGGATAGAAAAGGTAGAGCACCGCGTCATGGGACATCAGCACCCAAAGTTTCTTAATTTCCCGCTGCAACTCTTCCACGGAAAAATCCCTCATTGACCGATAAAAGATACGCACCCAAACTTGCGCATCTTTACTTTTAAAAAGAAACGGAGTGCCATTCACATCTTCGAGAATTACTTTATCCGCGTGAAGCTCCTGAATGGACAAACGAATCGATTGGAATATCTCCTGACGGACAACGCGCTCTTGGGTCGCTATCATCGTGATACCTCTACGGGGGCGCTGGCCTGCGTTTTTCTCTCTAAAGATTCGATCCAGCCAGCCAGCACGAACTTCGGAAGACTGGGCTTTGCATTCCAATGCTGATATTTCAATGGCTCTGTGTGAAGAGCTGCCGAGAAATGCCGCGCAGGGTCTGCAAGGTCCATCCACCCTAACCATCCAAGATGAGTGTCAAGATGCTTGTACGCAAAATCCGAGAACCGATCGAAGACCATGACGCCCTTCGCTTCCTCTGCCTTTCCGGACAGAGTGATGTGAAATTCGAGTTGCGGGTTAAGCGCGAGTCCGATCTTCATCATCTTGTAACCTTCCGTCAAGGATTCAGCCGTGGGTTTTAACAATAGCACCCATTTATCTAGCAGAGAAACGGCCTTTTCAAAGTGAAGAAGGTGACGATACTCGAAATCCAGAAAAATATCCCGGCTCTGCAGCACTCCCTCGGCTCGAGACGAGAAAGGCTCGCTGATAAGATCGCGAAGCTCATCCCAATAAAGGCAATACCTCTCAAGACGGTCCCCAAACGATTCTGGCATACCCTGCCCAGATCCAGAAGAAACCTTGGCATAACGCGATAAAACACTGAGGAGAGAACATGGTTTATCGGGAGACGCGATCTGCGAAGCAAAGAATGTGTTCAAAAGGAGCGAATCTCCATCGCAGTCTGGACTCGAAACCCCCACCACCTGAACTTCGGGAGAACGAAGGCCCGGGACTTCTCCGGGAACCGCGCTAAAAAGAGGCGAGATATCCCTCAACCCACGAACAAGTTTTTTAGGATCGTCTATCATCAGGCAAACTCCATGTACGAATCGACGCCGCCATAGGCATTTTCTTTCTGCGTCGGCTGGCTTGGATCCACCTGCCACTCTCCGTCCACAATAAACTTGTAACGGAACGTCTTGAGCTCCACTGAAATAACCTTCTGCCAAAGCCCATCCTGATTACGGCGAACGAGGGGCTCCGGAACCCAGTGATTGAAATCTCCGGCGATTTCCACCGAAGACGCTGTTTTACTCGAAAACTGGAAAAGGATCCCATCGGAGATCTGACGCGGTCCAAAATGGTTCTTAAAGACCTGCTCCCAACCGAGCTCTTTTTCCGGAAGTTTCCGATTCCAATCTCGCTCCAGATATTCTACTGCGAGATTCAGATAATCCTGAAAAGCCAGCGATTGGGGCGCATATTGAACAATGCTCTGTCCTGCAGCTGCCGCTTCCTTCAGACTGACATGTTCATGAATGATCGTCGTGAAAAGCCGGTTCTGGAAATGAGCTTTCACTTCGTCATAGATCTCGTGAGAAAAATTTACTTCGGAATTGAAAAGCGTCAACAGCGCATGAACGGCAAGAGGCACTTCCCGGCTCCGGTTTACGACCTGGAGGGTCTCCGAGATCTTCGCAAGCCCGTGAAGTGAGAAAAAAGACGGCTCAACCGGAACCACGACCTCATCGGCCGCATTTAAGGCATTCCAGGTGAGGATTCCGAGATTAGGCGGACAGTCCAGAACTACAACGTCATAATGGCGCTGATCTTCACAAATCCGATTCAGAAGATCGCGGAGCTTGAGATGGTAATTGGGCATAAACCCGAATTCTTCTTCAAGCGCATTCAAGCTGGCATTACATGGGATAAGATCAAAATCGGGTTTCAGACTCCGAATAACTTGAGAGAAAGGCGGAACGATACGCTGAAGCGGGCTTAAAAGATCATAAAGGGTCAACATCCCCTTCTGGGTCTTGATCCCCAACCCAATCGTGGAATGCCCCTGCGGGTCCAAATCGATCACGAGAACTTTCTTCTGCAGAAAATTCAGACACGCTGAGAAATTGATGCTGGTCGTGGTCTTCCCACACCCGCCTTTTTGGTTCGCAATAGCGATAATTCTCAAAAAGATAGTCTCCTTGAATTGAAAATAGTTGGTGTTAATGTAACGGCTTCGCTTAGTAAAGCTTTATAGTAATGAAAGCGCCCTGAGAGAGATCAAAATGTCAGGGAGAAGATCGGCAAGAAAAGCGATAAAACCGGAACTGCTTTAGTAAGATCAATAGCTGCAGAAGACTTATCGGACGGAGAAAACGGATCTCGCTGTTCAGTGCTTTTCGAACATAAGAAGCCGCTCGATCGGGACAACCCCTTTAATATCCCCGCTTCGATCGGTCACCACAGCATAGGACTGGCGTTTCTTCTGAAGCATCAGGAAGGCTTTCGCCAAGGAGGTATCCTCGGAGATAAAAATGGGGGCCCGAAGAAAATCATGAAGCCCTTGAGCATTCTCCTCCTCCCAAAGGATATCGAAGATATAGACCATCCCCATGACAATGGACGGCACTTCCTCGTAAACGAGCATCATACGAACGTGCGTCTCCCGTGCGATTTTTTTGACATCCTCGATTTTGCTATGAATATCCACCATCGGGACCTTCCCCACCGGCACCATCACCGAGGAGACATGGATCCGCTCAAAATCAAGGATGGTATGGATCAATTTTTCTTCCTGGAGTCCTACGATGCCTCTCTGCGTGCTTTCTTCGATAAGTGAGCGGAATTCTTCCTCGTTCACAAAGATATCCCGGACCACGCCCTGCTGGAAAGACGGCCAGACAAAGTCGAGCGCCCTGAAGAACAGGATGATCGGCCCGTACAAAACTGCCTTGAGACCTTTAAGCCAAACGGTCTGCCCCAGCAGAAAAGGGATCGCATTTAAGCGACCGTAATCCTTGGGAACCATTTCCGCGAAAATAATCAGAACCGGAGCGATCACCAACATCACAGCCCATTCGTTGTTCCAACCGCAATATTCCTTAAAGAAGCAAGTTGCGATCGAGATTGCCGTGACGTTCACCACACTATTCCCGATCAGAATCGCGGTCAGAAAATAATTGGGATACTGTTGAAGCTGCATAATGAACCTGGCTTTTTTATCGCCAGTATCCGCCATTTCACGAAGTCGCAGCTTGTTCGCGGAAACAAAAGCCATCTCAGCCCCCGAAAAGAAGGCCGAAGCAACCAACGATAAGAAAAACAGGGTCAGAAGACCGATCATGGCTTTCTCCTGACCGTCACTTGGTGGATGCGCTGACGGACCATATCTTGAATCACAAAATCGAAGTGCTCCGTGCTGAAAATCGCCCCCTTGACAGGAACAACGCCCATTTTTTCAAAAAGATAGCCCCCAAATGTCGTGGCCTCATCCGCCACAAGATACGAAGAGAAAAAATTATTGAACTCCTGGAGACTGATTTTCCCCTCCACCAAATAGAGATCCTCACCCAAACGCCGGATAGGATTCTCAACCTTGGCATATTCATCATAAAACTCCCCGAATATTTCCTCCAAAATATCTTCTTGCGTCACCACCCCGGCCGTTCCCCCAAACTCATCCACGCAAACCGCAAAACGCTCATTCTTGCTTTGAAATGTTTCCAGAAGAGCATCGATCCGTTTGCTTTCCGGAACAAAGAGCGGCTCCAGCATCACCTGCTTTACGTCGGGAAGAGGTTCCTGCAAAAGATAGTTCTGGGACTCAACAACCCCCAGGATATGATCGATCGAACCCTGAAAAACAGGTAACCGTGTAAAGTGAAACTTCCGGATAAGTTCTTCATGCCTTGCCGAAGGTTCCTCAATATCCAAACCGATCAGGTCGGTGCGCGGCGTCATGATATCCTTGACCGGCCGTTCACCCAGCTCCAGGAGCTTTTGAATCATATGACGTTCCTGCCCCCCCAAAACCCCTTCTTCTTCTCCGATTTTCACAAGCACCTTGAGTTCCTTTTCCGAGATCATGTCCGATTGGTCGATCTTTTCATGAACAAGAAAGGAGAGAATACGATCTGTAACAAAACGCATCAGGATTCTAAAAGGTGCAAATAACGCGGCGAAGAACTTCAGGGGCAGGGACACCCATAGGGCCATTTTGATTCGCGACCGTACTGCCAGGATCTTGGGGAGCATCTCACAGAACACAATCAAAAAAACAGTGAACGCTGCCATTAACATGCCAAGCCGCGCGTTCCCGAAAAGCTCGAGAACGACAAGTGTGACCATGGCCGTCGCCAACGAATTCACCGTTAAGTTACCGATCAGAACGGTTCCGAGCGTTTTACGTGGCGCTTGCAAATGTTCAAAGATCCACTTTGAAAGATGAGGGTATCCCTCTTTCAGTTTGCGCTTATCCAACTTAGACAGAGAAAAAAGAGCCGTTTCGGACGCGGAAAAGAAAAAGGAGAACAAGAAGAGCACTCCCAAAACGACCCCGTGAAAAGTTGTATTCATCGTCTAGTCTTTCCGGTAAAGCGCATGCGTGTGGATATATTGAAGAACTTTCTGAGGAACATGATCGCCCACATCCCGTCCGTGTTTGATCGCCTCCCGGATCCCGGAGGCCGAGATCGGACATAAAGGCATCTGAATCCATTCGGCACGGGCCCCTTCCGGCGCACAAACTTCACCCGGGCCTCGCTTCGCCACCAAAAACAAAATCTTTTTTTTGAGCTCGACAGAACGATGCCAGGTATCGATCCCTTCAAACGCGTCTTTTCCAAGGATTAAAAAGAATGTGCTTTCGGGAGATTTTTTCTCAAATTCCGAAAGCGTATCAAAAGTATAAGAAGCGCCCTTTCGCTTGAGCTCACAGTCAGAGAGCTCGAAAGAAGGCTCACCCTGGATGGCCAGGCGAACCATTTCGTAACGATCTGCAGCAGAGGTGAGCGAAAGAAGTTCTGGTTTGTGGGGTGGCAAATTGGCGGGAACAAAGATAACTTTATCGAGCGAGAATTGAACCCGGGCATTTCGAGCAAGTTCCAAATGCCCACGGTGGACAGGATCAAAGGTCCCTCCCAAAATACCGATCTTCATGCGGAAAGACCGCTTTTAAGAACGTATATGGCCATTCCCTTCCACGATATATTTATACGACGTGAGCCCTTCCAGCCCCATCGGGCCGCGCGCATGGATCTTGTCGGTTGAAATCCCGATCTCCGCGCCGAACCCGTATTCGAATCCGTCAGAAAAACGAGTCGAGGCATTGACCATTACCGATGACGAGTCTATTTTCGCCTTAAAGATCTTGGCCGCTTTTGCGTCTTGGGTTACGATCGCGTCCGTATGATGGGAACCATGAGTTTCAATGTGCTGGATCGCCTCTTCAAGATCTTTGACAACACGTACCGCGAGGATCTTTTCCAAGAATTCATGACCGAAGTCGGCCGCCTTAGCGCGCTTCGCCCAAGGAATAAAACGGCAAGTCGCGGCATCGCCCCGGACTTCGCAGCCTCCCTGTTGAAGCAGATCGCCCGCCATCGGCAGAAATTTTCCGGCGATATTTTGATGTACCAGGAGTGTCTCCATCGCGTTACAAACCCCCGGACGCTGAAGTTTGGCGTTTAACGTGATCGCGACAGCCTTTTTGGGATCGGCATTTTTATCGACATATACGTGGCAGATCCCCTGATAGTGTTTGATCACAGGAATACGCGATTTCTCCACAACCCGGCGGATCAGTTTTTCCCCGCCGCGCGGGATCACAAGATCGATCCGGCCTTCTTGTCCCAAAAGAAAATCCAGCGCGGCATAATCCGTTGTCGTCACAAGATTCACATGAAAAGGCGAGAGTCCGTGTCGTTTGAGAGACTCTTTAAAGATTGATACGAACGCGCAATTGGAAGCCATTGCCTCACGTCCGCCGCGAAGGATCGCTACATTTGAACTCTTGAGACAAAGCGCCGCACATTCCACGGTCACGTTCGGACGGGACTCATAGATCATCAGGATCACACCCAGCGGCACGGTCACTTTTTGTAGCTTGAGACCGTTCGGCCTCTTCCAACTCGCCTGCACATGACCGATGGGATCCTTGAGATGGGCAACCGCCCGAACACCTTCCGCCATGTCCTTGATACGCTTTTCATTGAGCGTTAAACGGTCGATCATCGCCGATGAAAGCCCGCTCGCTTGGGCTTTATTAAGATCTTTACGGTTCGCAGCAACAAGCCATTTTGTTTTCCTCTCGATCCTAGAAGCAATATCCAAAAGAAGCTTACGCTTAAAAACCGAGGACTCTTGTCCAGCTTGAGATGCCGCCTTCCGAGCGCCCACAAGCACTTTCTCCAATTCACGTTTCCAATTCATCGTTCGCTCCAGATCACGAGATCGTTGCGATGGATCACTTCATCATGAGATTTTTTGCCAAGAATCGCCTGAATTTCGTCGGTCCGTTTTCCGAAAATCCGGCTAAGATCCCGGCTATTGTAGTGCACCACTCCGCGACCAAAGACTTTACCGTCCGGCGTTTCGAGCTCCACAACATTTCCTTGATCGAAATCCCCCTTCACCTTAACGATCCCACCGGGCAACAAACTTTTTTTCGCAAGCAGTGCCTGATAGGCCCCACCATCGACTACGATGCTGCCACTTCGGGTCGCTGAGAAGGCTATCCACTTGTGCCGCATATCCTTTTTGGCCCCGGCGGTGATGAATAAAGTCCCGACATCTTTCCCGCTAAGGATCTCCTGCAGAATATGCGGCTTGTGACCATTCACGATCATAAAAGGAATCCCGAGACGCATCGCCACTTGTGCGGCTTTGAGCTTCGCGCGCATACCGCCAACGGTCTCTTCCCGCTTTTTATCCGCTAAATGCAGCACGAGCTTATTGTCGATCTCATCTTCGGAAGTCACTTCCCGGACACGGGTTCCATCTCTCAGGAGGAAACCCTCCGCATCCGAAAGATTGACGAGAAGGTCCGCACCCACCAGATGCGCCACATGAACCGAAAGAATGTCATTGTCCCCAAAGGCGATCTCTTCGACCGCCACAGTATCGTTCTCATTGACGATCGGAAGGATGTTGAGCTTCAAGAGCGTCTCCAGGGTATTGCGAGCACAAAGGAACCGCTTGCGATCCTCCAGCCCATCGCGTGTCAGGAGCAGCTGGGCGGTATGCACTTTTTTCTTTGCAAAAAAACTCTCATAGGCATGCATGAGCTTCCCCTGCCCAATGGCAGCACAAGCCTGAAGTTCCGCCATTGCTTTCGGCCGCTTTTTAAAACCGCAACTTTTCATCCCGAGCGCGATCGCGCCGGAGCTTACCAGGACCGGCCGCCGGCCTTTCTTGATAAGCGCATAAATCTCTTGGCAGACACGGGCATGCTCCTTATGGGAAAAACTTTCCCCCCGAGTTTTGAGGATGCTTGTGCCGATCTTGATGACGATCTTTTGGGCATGACGGACGCGATCAGACATGGCCTTCGTTCTCGATCTTCTCATGGACGAACTTCATGAGAGATTCTACCCCTTCCCCGGTTTTCACCGAAATCAAAAAATAGATCAGTCCCAAACTCTGGAGCTCTTCCTGGATTTTCCCAATATCGTGTCCAAGATCGATCTTGTTAACCACCACCACACTCGGAATCTGCCGAAAAGCAGCATCGTGCTCATAAACAATCCTCTGCAAAGCACTCAACCCTTCGATGGCGGTATGGGAGAACTTCAAGGTCGCGTCGATCATGAACACGATGAGCTTGGCGCGAGCCAAGTGCCTTAAAAAATCAGTTCCCAATCCCCGCCCGTCCGTGGAGCCTTCAAAAATGGACGGAAGCTCGCAGAAATTGATCTGTTTATAGTCGTCATACGGGTGAACCCCCAGCACGGGACTGCGGGTCGCAAAAGGATAATCCTTGCCTTCCACAGGGGCCCGCGTCAAATGGTGGAGCAGCGAGGATTTCCCGGAGCTGGGAAGCCCCACAAGAAACACATCCGCCATGATTCGAAATTCCACATCGATTTCGAGGTTTTCGCCTTCTTCACCGGAAGTCGCCGTTTTGTCCCCGATATTCCCGGACCCACCCCGGCCCCCTTTAGCTACAATCACTTCTTCACCCTCGAGATAAAGATCCCGGATCGCAAGATGGTTCTCGCGGCGATAGATTGAAGTCCCGATCGGAACCAATACGATCAGGTCCGGCCCTTTGCTTCCACGTTTATTGTCGCTGCTACCGTGTTCGCCGGACGCTGCATCCAAATGCTGTTTCAATCTAAGACGATCAAGACCCGGAGCGTTATGCGAAGCGCGGAAGATCACGCTCCCCCCGTCACCACCATCGGCACCGTTGGGAACTTTTTTATGGTCCTTACGGTGGTTATAACTTTCACAGCCTTTACCACCGCGTCCGCCCTGAACTTTGAGATGTATTTTATCAACTAGCATAGAGGTCCTTAAAAAGAGAAAAGGCCAAAAAGCTTAGGATCGCTTTTTAGCCTTTTCGAACTTGGTTGGAACTGGATTAACTCGGAATAATATGGACAGATCGGTTCGCCCGGAACTCCACGATCCCAGCTCGCTTCGCGAAAAGAGTGTAATCAGTGCCGATCCCGACAAAATTCCCGGGGTGGTACCGCGTTCCACGCTGACGGACGATAATGCTACCCGCGGTGACCTTCTGCCCGCCATAGGCCTTGACGCCCAAGCGTTTGGAATTGGAGTCTCTTCCGTTGGTTGTACTTCCCTGACTCTTTGTATGTGCCATGTTTTCCTCTAAAAGATGATTGTACCGCGTTACTGTTTGATTTTAAGGGTTCGCAGTACGACACCGTTAACCCATAAAAATAAATCGAGAACGGTGTTAGCTAACTTTGATCTCTTTGACAAGCAATCGGAGCAAATCCTGCCGATGCCCCTGCTTCTTCCGGGACGACTTACGTCGGCGCATCCGATAATGGATCAGTTTGGGACCTCGAAACTCCCCGAGATTTTCGCACACAATGGTAGCCCCCGCGATCACCGGGGTCCCGACCTTCACTTGGCCTCCATCCTGAACGAGCATCACCTGGTCCAAAACAACCTCTTTTTGACCCTCAGCCACATCCAATAACTCGACCTCTATCACTTGCTGAGGCGCCACCCAATACTGCTTGGAACCCGTCTCAACGATTGCATATTTTTCCATGAAATGACTCCTTTGAATTTAAGAGAGCGCATATCTTATGGGAATTCACTAGGGCTGTCAATGCTTTTTAAAAAACCGCAACCCTTTGGAATAAAAAGGGTTAGGTGTTCGGAACAGGCGGGTCGAAAAAATCCACAACAAGTCTAAGCGGCTCACTTCTTCCAATCGTTGAGGGACCAATCAAAAGAGGGATACTCTATCTTGTAGTTGCCTTCCTGAAGATATTCTCCCTTAGCCTCATCTTCAAGATAATATGCCAAAAAAGAAAGCACCGCGTTATCATTCGCTGAAAACTTACCATGGGATTCGGGGGTCCCAAAATCCAGCTTGAAATCTTTTGCATACCATTTGAAGATCCTCGAGATCTGGATCTTTTTCCGGCCGGGGGTGATATCCACATAGGCAGGGTTTGTCACGAATTTCCTTGTTAAAAGAAAAAGCTGCCCTTCCACTTTAGGCCCCGTGAATGCTTCAGTCATCAGCTTAGGGCCGCCCTTCGCTGCCACAGAAAGTGCCAGGTGGACCTTCTCGTCATGATAGACAGCCATCAGGTTCTTCACCCGAATGTCGTTGAGACTGTATTGACTTTGATCCTTAGATCTCTTGCCGAAATGGAACAACGCGATATCCCAAAAACTCGGGATCTTCTGGACCGACGTCACAGGATAGTTCTCGATCACTAGTTTAATCAGCACCACGTGATACACATTCAGCCAGAACGCCAACGCCTCTTCCCGAGGCCACGAAGCAATCTCCGATTCCTTCACCGCCATCAAGCTTGCGAGATAATCATTCAGATCCTTCGGATCTTTCGTGATCGACTGATAATTTACCTCGCCTCTTTCGTTCACATTTTTTTTAAGGAAGGCATCCCAAGCGGAGTGATCAAACGCCGTCGCTGCATGAAGACCAGCGGGAAAGGAGCACAGAAGAAAAATCAGGATGAAAATTTTCTTTTGAAATGACATGGGGCAATAATCCTAGAAACGAATACCGTGCTGTTTGAGGAACACTTGGTCATCATCGTTGAGTTCACACTTCAGCTCCCCCGTCCTGAAATGCTCGCTCATCGCCCCTTCTTCAAACATCTCTTCGATCTCGTCGAATTCTTCCGGAGAAAGCGGCGACATATTCAGAAAGAAAATATTCACTTCAGGGCTTTTATCTTTCATATCTTTAAAGAATTTCATCATTTCCGCAGGACTTTTCCCTTCCAGAGGATACTGACTCATAATCTTTTTGAGAAGGCTCATCAATTGCTTCATGTTCTGCTCGAATTCTTTGTCAAAACTCATAAACACTCCTTCAGATAAACTATTTATAAGAACGTTCGCTCTGATGCCACAAAACATCTAAATTTAGAGGTGTGCGGCAAAGTTCTGTTAACTCTTAACATCAAATAGAGACAAGACTAACGATGATCGTCTAAAAACGCTTGGACTGCCAAAGCTGCGGCACAACCTTCGCCGCAAGCCGCCACCAATTGACGCACAGCCCCTTGGCGCACTTCCCCGGCCGCAAAAACCCCAGGCACGGACGCTGCCAGAGAGGAATCGGTTACGACATACCCCTTGTCATCTAAGGCCACCAGACCTTTGGCAAGATTGCTGTTAGGATCGTGCCCAATAAAAACAAATATTCCGTCCGCCGCAACCTTTTGTATCGCGCCGGTCTTGATATTCCTTAAAAGAACAGCCTCCACTTTTTTTTCACCTTCAATTTTATCAACAACAGAATCCCAAACAAAGCTTATCTTGGAATTCATTTTAGCTCGTTCTTGCAGGATCGAACTCGCCCGCAATTGATCACGACGGTGGACGATCGTCACCCTCTCGGCGAACCGCGTCAAAAAGATCCCTTCCTGAAGAGCAGAATCTCCGCCGCCGACGGCCAAAACTTTTCTGCCTTTAAAGAAAGCCCCGTCGCAGGTCGCACAATAAGAAACACCCTTGCCCGTAAGCTCTTTTTCATGAGGAACCCCTAGTGTGCGGAACGAGGCGCCCATCGCGAGAATAACAGTCCGAGCCGCATAGCTCGTCTCAGTGCTAACGGCTTCAAAAATACCCTCTTTTTTTGAAAGATGCGTCACTTCTTCATAAATAATTTTCGTTCCGTAGCGTAAGGCCTGGGCTTCCATTTTCTGAGCGATCTCAGTCCCCAAAACACCTTCGGTGAAACCGGGATAATTCTCCACCCAATCGGTCGAGGCAATCTGCCCGCCCGATACAAGCTTTTCGAAAAGGATTGTGGAAAGATTGCCGCGTGAGGCATAAAGAGCGGCGGTCAGCCCCGCACCACCGCCACCGATGATCATCACATCGTAGATCTTTTTTTCCATGTCCTAGACCTCGTAAACGCTCGCCGTTTTCAATATATCTTCTTCAACGAACACAGGAACTTTTGCGCGTAAGGCGATCGCCACACTATCGGAAGGCCTGGAATCGATCACCACCGTTTGCCCGTCTTCCTTGAGGATATGCAACTTGGCATGGAACGTATTGCTCTCAAGCTTGTCGATCACGACCTTCTGGAGTTTGCCGCCAAGCTCCTGAACGATTTTGAGCATTAGGTCATGGGTCATAGGCCGCGGTGGCTTGACGTTGCCAAGTTTCAATTTAATCGCATGAATTTCCGGCAGACCGATCACGACGGGAAGAAACCGGTTCCCGTCCTTTTCACGGAAGACCACGAGTTGCTCATGCCGGTTCTCATCAACCTTGATCTTACTTAAGACCATTTCAATCATCAATAGCCTCGGGATGAGCCGTGGACGTGTGAAATTCGGAGACTTCGGGGGAACTCGCGGGTTTACGTTGTTCCAATGGAGAGACCTCTTGTTTTATCTTCTCGGCCAAATGCCGCTGGGCCTGCTTTGCTTCGATCACTTCGCGCTCGATTGCTTCCTGTTCCGCGAGGAGTTTGCGCATATCCTCCTCACGTTCACGAATTTCGGATTCGATCTTCTCCTGTTGTTTTACCACCTGCTTCAGGCGCAACTCTTTGGTCACAAGCTGATCATGAAGCTGGGACTTTTTCTGCACAGTCTCACGTTGATCCAACTCGGCGTGAAGCTGACGAATCTGCTTGCGGGCATTTTCAAGATCCATTTCCCGAGCCTCGAGCTGTGCAAGACGCACCTGCCAGGACTTCTGCTGATCCTCAAAAGATCCCCGCATCTGCCGAATCTCTTTTTCAAGCTCTGAAGATTTCTGCTCCCACCGCTTGGCCTGTTGCGTCTGCAGCTCTAATTCTTGGATCAAACGGGTTTCACTCGACTGAACGATCTTCTTACCCTCCTCGATATTCTTGATCTTTGCGTGAAGACCCTCCGCTAGAGTTTTTTGATTTTCCATCTCTCTCCGGAACTGAGCGGCTTGGCTCTCCCCTTCGCGACGCGCTTGTTCCTGCTCGTCCTTAGCGCGCTGAAGATCATTCTTCGCGGCATGAAAACTTTTGAGAAGTGCCTGTTTCTCTTGAAGCAACTCTTTATGAGTCAGATCACGCTCTTCGAGCTGTTTGAGGAATTCTTCGGACTTATGATCTTCGGAACCAAGCTTTTCTTCGAAATACTGACGGGTCTGGCGAAACTCCTCGCGAAGGAGCTCGTATTTCTCCTCTGCGTGATTCACCAAAGCCTGCAATTCCTGGGCTTCTTTTTCTTTCTGTTTTCTCGCGGCCTCGCTCAATTGCACGGCTCTTTCCTTTTCCGAGACCTCCGCCTGCGCCTTTTCAAGTGCCTTTCGAAGCTGACTCACACTCTCTTTCAGCCCCACGCTCTCCTTCAAAAGCTTTTCTCGTTCTTCCTCAAGAATGCTCCGAAAATGACGGTTATTTTGATTGGACATGCCGTTCTTTGCAGGGGACCGCGTATCGCCGCGCTCCGAAGAAACGCCTTCGTTCTGTACCCACGACCGGATTTCCTGGATCGCTTCACCGTGATCTAGCTTTTCGGTTTCATTTTTCTGTGGAGACACCGCAGGGGATCCCAGCTGATGTAGAAATGCGAGATTCGGCGGCGTAGGCCATACGGTCCGATAGCATCGTCGCTTCAAAAAGCTGTCATTACTCACCACAATATCCGTTTGAGAACTCCGGAAATATTGCTTCACCTGAAGCGCAGTCGCATACAGAAGATTATCCATCAGGATGATGGGGGTGTTTTGGACAAGATCGAGAGCTTCGTCCACGGGAAGGCGAAAAGCCTTGGCAATTTCACGAGCTATTTTGTTGCGTTCCAGCTCACTCTTAAGGGGATTGAGGACCACGAACCAATCCTGCCCGCCTGGTTGAACCTTTTTAGTGCCTGTAAGCATGCCAACCCCTGAAGGTCTTTGATCAGAAAAGAAAAGGATGCGTGATGAGGTCTAAATCCCTGCTCGTCTTAGAACGTAATCCTCTCGGCGATCTCATGGATCACCGGAATCTCCCACCGCTCCCCCATCAGCACCTTCACAATCCCGATGAGTGAAAGGATCCCGAGAACCACAAACGCCAACGTAAATACCAAGTCCCCCAATGCGGGAACGACCTTCAGGATTGCCGCGGCCAACTCCAGGATAAAAAGCACCAGGGCCTGTTTTCCGTGAAAAAGCGCAAACTTGTTCTCTTTCTTGAGTACAAGCGGCACAAAACAAAGAAAGCTCAGATAGCCAATCGCCGCAAAAAACTGCGCATCCTGAATCTCCGGGTCCTTGGGCGCCACAACTTTTTCATTCGCAGTCATCATTTCTCCTTCGTTTAAACAAGCAAGCTATTATAGGAAGACCCGTGCTCAACCGTCAAGGTGCAATCCTGAAAAATTGATACCGCTAATCCATCGAGTCGCACGTTGACCCGGATCACGCAACCGCGGGATTTGTTTCACGACAAACCGGTGGAATCGTCCGTTCCATCGGAATAAAAAAACTCCCCACTTCGCATACTCCGATGAACATCCGGCGCAACATGTAAACAGTTCCCATGCCTAATCCTGGGAAAAATCCGGAACCGCCTTGATCCTTCATGTCCGTATGGATCGTACACGGGATTTCGGCAAAGCTGGTCACAATGTTCTCAAGTCCGCGACCGAACTTTGTTCCGATCCCGTACATGTAATCGCCAACCGTCTCTTCGGCAGACACAAAAGGCACCAACAGCAACATCCCCACGGTCATTAAAAGCAATATTCTGATGCGCATAAACCTGCTCCTAGGAACCCTTGCGAACCATACGCCAGGGATGTAATTTTAGGTCCGCAGTCATGTCGCGAAGATTTGCGGAAACCTCATGAAAATTGCCAAGGGTTTTCGAGATCTCTTCTTTATTCCCTCCGACCACATCGTTTACGGTCTTCAGCAGCGGATTCAAGCTTTCGGTCATCTTCGCCACCTCATCCGCCAAAAGATTCATCTTACGGATTAGGACATGCATCGGGATCGGATCCACGCCCTCGATCACTTTGCCAGCTTCCATGGGAGGAGCATCTTTCGAACCAACGGAAATCTCGATAAACTTTTCTCCCATCATCCCAAGGGTATCGATATACGCCACACTATCCTTGCGGACAAAGGCGTCCTGAGAAACCTTGATTGTCACCAAAACAGGCCTAGCTTGCCCTCTCAGGATCTGGATACTATCCACCTTGCCGACTTCGCGACCCGCATAATAAACGGGCGCGCTGTCGCTCAAACCGCTCAAGTATCCGAACTGAACCTTCCATTCGTTGGCCCCTTTCTTAAAATAGCCTCCGACCACGAACGTGAGCACCAGCAGCAGAACGAGTGCGACCAGCACAAAAAATCCTGATTTAATCTCGGATGACGAATAAGCATTTGATGAATCCATCTTTTCCTCCTCTGGAAACGACTTCTTAAGTGGAAAGAAGCCCTTTTAAATAAGCTTCGCTAGTTTGTTTGAACGGGATGACACCTTCGGACTCTCCATGAATAAACTGCTGAACATACGAATCTTTTGAATTTTTGATCTCGTCGGCCGTACCCACCTGCAGCACTTTGCCTTTATGAAGAATGATGATTTTGTCAGCAATACGGAATGCGCTTTTCATTTCATGCGAAACCACCACAGAAGTAATATTGAGTTTCTTGCTGAGATCCAGAATCAGGCGATCGATCATGCTTGCAGTAATCGGGTCCAGACCCGCACCCGGTTCGTCATAGAACACTATTTTCGGGTCAAGTGCGATCGCACGCGCGAGTGCCACGCGTTTTTTCATCCCGCCCGAGATTTGATGCGGCATGAAATCCTCAAAACCTGTCAGCCCCACCAGCTCCAATTTCACACGAACAATGATACGGATGATCTCAGGAGAAAGGTCCGTGTGCTCCTTGAGTGGCACCGCAACGTTCTCCCCAACGGTCATAGAATTAAAAAGCGCCGATCCCTGAAAGAGCATGCCAAACTTACGCCGAACTTCGTTCATATCCTTTTCTTTGAGCCCCACGATGTTCTTGCCATCCACCAAGATCTCACCAGAAGTCGGTTGATGCAAAGCAATCAGATGACGTAAAAGGGTCGTCTTGCCGCACCCCGAGCCTCCCATAATGACCGTGATCTTACCCCGCGGAAGCGTGACGTTGATACCGTCCAGCACCGTAAGATCCCCGAAACGCTTAACAAGATTCTTGACTTCGATAACAGGTTCTTCAGATTCGCTCATAAATTCCTCACGTGGGCAAGGCGTAATAAATGACCGCCGTCGCCAAACAATCCACCACAATGATCAGCACGATCGAGATCACAACCGCTTGTGTTGTAGCTTTCCCTACCGCATCCGCGCCGCCGGAAACAGAAAGCCCCTGGTGACAACTGACAAGTGCAATCAGAATGCTAAAAATAAAACTCTTGAGAAGCCCGGTATAGATGTCTTTGAGAACAAGGGCATCAATACTCTTGGCGATATAAAGACTGGAATTGATCCCAAGACCCGTCGTCCCGATTGCCCAGCCACCGATCATCCCCATGACATCTACAATGACCGCCAAGCACGGCAACATCAAAGCCAACGCAAGAACACGCGGCACAACGAGATACCGGATCGGATTAATGCCCATGGTAGTAAGCGCATCCACCTCTTCCTGAACCATCATGGTCCCGATCTCGGCTGCCATCCGTGCGCCAATGCGTCCAGAGATCACGATCGAAGCGATCAAGGGTCCGAGTTCACGGGCCATCGCAACGCACACAAGACTCCCCGTGTACATGATAGCCCCAAAGGTTTTTAAGGAATAAGCCGCTTGCAGGGCGAGTACCGTCCCGACCGAAGCTCCCACTAGCGAAACGATCGCCGTGGAATCAATGCCGATCAAGACCATCTGGCGAAAAAGCACTTCACGAGGGATGACCTTCTTTTTAAAGAAAGCCGAGATCGTATAACCAGCAACCGCCGCCCCTAGCTCCCACAACCGGGCGACACCCGCCAAAACAAAAAGCAAACCCTGTCCGATATTGCCTGCGAATTCTTTCATATGTAAATATTCCTTAAATGTCCGCTCAGGTTTTAGCGCCTAAACACTCGACCGCCTCCGCGACGGTGGCGGTGATCTCAAAAATGCTGTCAAGTTTTGCGATCTCGAAAACACCTCGAACCGTGGAAGTGAGCGCCGCGAGAATAAGCCGGCCTTGATAGCGTTTAGCCTTCTGGAATGCTTCTACAAAGGTCGCGATGCCGGAACTGTCCATATAGTCCACGCCGCCCAAGTTCACAAGGATCTTGGGAGCCTGTTTCGCGGTCAATTCCGTCAATTTTTCACGAAGTTCAGGCGAAGAATGATAATCCAATTCCCCGGAAAGTTCTAACACTTGAATATCCCCTTGATTCGACGATTGTATTTTCATAGTTCACCTTCCCTTTTCAAATTTTGGTCCTGTGCTTGATCAAACGAAGCCGGTTCCCTTCCGGGTCCTGATCGTCATAGATCATCTGATCCATGATCGTCCTGATAAAATGAACTCCCAGACCGCCCGGTTTGTGGCGTGGAAGTTCCGGGGAGGGCACTTGAGTCGGATCAAACTTCTTACCCCAGTCCTCCAGCACAATTTCGATCTTATCGTCAGAGGTTCCAACGGTCACCGCCATCTTGCCCGATTTGCCCTGATAAGCGTGCCTGATAATATTCGTCAAAGCCTCATCGACCGCTAAAAGAATCTCTTCGGCGGACTTCTTTTCCCATCCCGCCTGGTTCAGAATGTGGCGAAGTTCCTTTCGGAAAGGCGAAAGAACCTCGGACGAGGCTGTCAGTTCAAATCTTTTTTCCACTCGACCCCCTGCTGGAGGAGTTCCCGGAGGATCGTGCGAGACGAAAAGATTCTCCGAGTCCTTTCTTTCGCAAAGCACATCTGAAGATACCGCGCGACGATATCGACTTCGAGATTGACCTCAAAACCCACCCGTTTGATCCCAAGAGTTGTGACTTGAAGCGTGTGCGGTATCACCGCGATCTGAAATATCTTCCCGCGAACTTTCTGCACTGTCAAACTAATCCCGTCGCAAGCAATCGATCCTTTGTCCGCGAGAAGTGCGATTATATCCTTGGAGGCCGTCAGGAACAAGGTCGTATTCTTCTTTCGCTTTTCGATCTTCACAATCGTACCACGACCATCAATATGCCCTGTGACGAAATGCCCGCCAAGCCCATCCCCGATCTTCAAAGATCTCTCAAGGTTCACGCGTCCTCCGCGTTCCAGCATTCCCAGCGTGGTCGCTTCCAGAGTTTGGCGCACCACATCCACTTCAAAACCTCTGGCGCTCGCGCGCACTGCGGTGAGACACACCCCGGATACCGCGATGCTGTCCCCGACCTTCAAACCTTTTTCTTTTTTCTGAAAGCGAAACCCGAACCGGACTTGGCCGCCGCGCTCTTCTTTCTTTATAACGATACCCTGATTCTCAACAATGCCTGTAAACATAATCTCCTCGCCTTATTTTTTATGAAATGATCCTTCAAAAATCCAATCATCTCCTGAACGCATGACCTTGTCCGTCTTAAACAAGAACGCCTCCTCCGGCGTTCTCACCCCAAATCCCTCCACCGAAGTCTTGGCATTACGCCCACCGAAGACCTTAGGTGCGAGGATCCAAAAAGCGCGGTCCACGCACCCCGCTTCCAAAAAGGACCATGCCAATTCCCCTCCGCCTTCGACCAAGAGTTTAGTCACACCCAACGACGCGAGTTTTTTAAGAAGCTCACGCACTTCGATCCTGCCGCGTTTTTCCTTAACAGGCAAAAGCATCAGCGTTCCTTTTTGAGTCTCCGTTTTTTTAACAATCGTCTTAAGCTCTTTTTCTGAGAATACGAGAATCGTAAGCCGATTGTCTTCAAAGATACGCGCTTTCCGGGACCAACCTTGGGCGGAGATCATCACGATCTTCCATGGTTTTCCGGCAGCAAGAGAGCTCGAACCTTTCGGGACGGTGAGTCGGGGATCATCCTGACAGAACGTGTTCTTCCCCACCAGGACTGCGTCATGACTTGCCCGAAGCTTGTGGACGAATTTCCGTGAAAGCGGCGAAGAGATCCAGCGAGAGAAACCCTCCCGCGTTGCGATCTTGCCATCCAAGGTTTGCGCCATCTTGAGCGTCACAAATGGACGCTTTGCGGTCATCGTTTTAAAAAAACCTTCATTTTGCCTCCGAATTTCATCTTCTAGAATGCCGATGGTGACGGTGATTCCCTGTTCGCGCAGAAAACGGACCCCTTTACCGTGATTCAAAGGATTGGGATCCAGACAACCGATCACGACTTCCCGGATGCCTTTTTCCTTGATGAGAGGCGCGCAAGGCGGTGTTTTCTGCCAGGTTGCGCAAGGTTCCAGGGTCACATAAAGGGTAGCGCCTTTGGCTTTTTTCCCTGCCTGAGCCAGGGCATGGGGCTCGGCGTGCGGCCCGCCAAATTTTTCATGAAAACCGGAACCTACGAGCTTTCCTTTGGAAACGACACAGGCGCCAACCATGGGATTGGGACTGACGCAAAAACGTCCCCTCTCCGCCAAAGCGATCGCTCGCTTCATCCATATTTCATGCGGCGGAAGGGTCATGGTCCTTGGGATTTTTCGGCTTTTCGGTGTGATTGATCTTATCGAGGATGCCGTTGACGAACTTGCCGGATTCTTCCTGCGAAAATTTCTTGGCGAGATTCACAGCTTCATTGAGAGTGACCTTCGGCGGAACATCGGCCAGATAAAGGAGTTCATAAGTCGCGAGTCGCATGACATTTCGGTCGATCATGGCCATCCGGGAGAGTTCCCAGTTGTCCGCATACTTCTCAAGAACCTTGTCGATCTCCACTTGATGTTCTACGGTCCCGAGAGCGAGCTTTTCAGAAAAACGCCGGGTCTCCTCGGAGTAAGTCTCATCTTGTTCGGACCAAAATTTCTCCAGGATCTGCGGCATGGGTTCAGGGTTCATCTCATACTGATAGAGGATCTGAAGCGCGCATTCACGCGACTGGGTTCTTTTACGAAGCATTTTTTCCTTTATGTCCGGCCCGAAACGAAAACGTTACTTTTTCCGTTTTCGGATCTTGGGACTTTTTATCTTTTCGGATAATTGCTCATTAAGACTCGCGATCTCAAGTGCCGCCAGAGCAGCCTGTTCGCCTTTATTGCCGTGTTTCAGGCCTGCCCGGTCGATCGCCTGCTCCAGATTATCCACCGTGATCACACCGGTTGCGATCGGAGTTCCGGTCTCAAGCGCCACCTGATCGATCCCGCGCGTCAGCTCGTTTGACACGCACTCAAAGTGGTAAGTCCCTCCGCGGATCACACAACTGAGAGCGATCACTACATCGCAATGCCTTCGGGCCTTCAACTGTTTGCAAAAAAACGGCACTTCCAAACCTCCTGGGACCCAAACGATCTTGATATTCTTTTCTGGCACCCCAGCCTTGCGCAAGGTCGTCACGGCTCCCTCTAACAGGCGATCGGTGATGTACTTATTGAACCGGGAAACAACAATCCCGAATTTTTTATTCCCGGCAATGAGTTTCCCCTGATACGTGGTCATGGATTCGGATCGCCTTCCAAGATATGCCCGAGTTTGTCTTTTTTAGTTTGCATGTATTTTGCGCTGACAGGATTCGCGGGCATGATGATCGGAAGGCGCTCCACCACCTGCAGTCCATAACCCTCCAGCCCTACGATCTTGCGAGGATTATTCGTCATGAGACGAAGCTTCGAAAGACCGAGGTCATGCAGGATCTGCGCCCCGATCCCATAATCCCGAAGATCCGGTTTAAACCCCAGCGCTTCGTTCGCCTGAACCGTATCAAGCCCATGTTTATCCTGAAGTTCATAAGCCTTAATCTTATTCGCCAAACCGATCCCACGGCCTTCCTGGCGCATGTAAAGAATCACGCCGGCGCCTTCGCGTTGGATCATTTTCATGGCCGCGATGAGCTGTTCCTGGCAGTCGCAACGGATAGAACTCAAGACTTCCCCCGTAAAACATTCGGAATGAACGCGCACCAGCGCTGGCTTATCGCCGATCTGTCCCTGAATAAGTGCAACATGTTGAGCCCCGTCAAGAACCGACTCATAGATTCGAATGGTCCAGATCCCGAACTTTGTCGGAAGTTGAGCCTCGCTCACTTTTTGGACGAGCTTGTTTGTTTTCGTACGGTAAGCAATAAGATCACGGATGGTCCCGATCTTGAGATCATGCATTTTCGCGAACTCTTTGAGATCAGGAAGGCGTGCCATTTTTCCATCATCATTAACGATCTCACAGATCACAGCAGCAGGAGGCAACCCGGCAGCCTCCACTAGGTCGACGGCCGCTTCGGTATGTCCGGCACGACGTAACACACCGCCCTGTTTGGCCTTCAGCGGAAAAATATGCCCGGGGATCACAAGGTCTTCGCGTTGGGTCTTAGAGTCGGCCAGAAGCTCAATCGTTCGATTGCGGTCATAGGCCGAAATCCCGGTCGTAACACCTGTCTTTGCGTCCACCGATACCGTAAAGGCGGTCTTCATGGCATCTTCAGGATTCGGGTTCATTTGATCGAGCCCCAAGACCTGAATACGATCCGCCGTCATGGGAACACAGATCAGTCCCCGCGCAAATCTCATCATGAAATTAATCATCTCAGGGGTCGTCTTGGACGCAGCGAAAACAATATCCCCCTCGTTCTCGCGGGTCTCGTCATCGGTCATGATGACCATGCGACCTTCGCGAATATCCTGAATGATCTCTTCCGTTGTGTTGAGCATTTTTATAACGTCTCCGGGTCACGCACAAGACACTACTGGGCTATGGTAACAACAACCTGTTTTCTTGTCAAAACCTGTTTTCCTAAGTCATTCATTAGAAGTGACTTACGAGTCTTGACGGAAAAACTTCAGGAGATTTCCGTTAAGCTGAGGGGTTTTGCAAGGCATCTCTTTGGCGATGAGAAACAACCGAGGAACCTTGAGGCCTTGTTCGCTTCTTTCAAAAGCTAAAACCTCTTCGTGAGCAAAACAACCAGAGCCTCAAGGGTTTTGCCTATCGAGCCATGAACTTTTTAATTTTGTAATATTGCTAAAGAAAGCGGCAATCCAAAGTTCACCGTTAGCGCTTTTTTACCTAAAGCGCCGCTACGCGGGCTTATTAATCTTGGCCTTCAGAATCGCGCTGGTCTGATCCAGAACGTCCATGATATTGATCGGCACAGCAAGCACCACCGTATTCGAAGCCGTGGGCCCAAGACCGTCTATGGTTTGAAGGGTCCTGAGCTGCATAGCCCCAGGGCTTTCCGCCATGATCTTAGCTGCCAGAGCAAGATTCGCCGAGGCATCCCGATCGCCTTCCGCTTTGGTGATCGTCGCACGTTTTTCCCGTTCGGCCGAGGCCTGACGCGACATCATTTTCTTGAGATCTTCCGGCATGTCGATATCCTGGATCCGGATGCCGGTCACTTCAAGGCCCCAAGCTTCCGTGTCTTTTTCCACATTCGCCTCGATCTTCTTACCGATCTCCTCGCGCTCGGTGAGAAGCTGGTCAAGCGTCATCTGCCCGATCACATCACGAAGCGAGGTCTGGGAATACTGCGAGATCGCATAACGGAAATCCTGCACTTTAATGATCGCATTCGCGGGATCATCGACTTTAAAAAAGATGACCCCATTGATCTTCACAGGTACGTTATCTCGGGTAATAACCTGCTGGGAAGGAATGTCCATGGTAAGGACGCGCATATCGATCTTCCTCACTTCTTCAATGACCGGAATGATGAAAAACAACCCCGGACCCGCAATCCGGCTGAATTTCCCGAGCTGGAACACCACGCCTTTTTCCCATTGCGCGGCTATCTGAACTCCGGAAGCAATGACCATGGAGGCAAAGAACCAGACCATGCCCAAAAATCCCCCGAGAGCCTGATTCGCCATAAAAATAGGTGCGCCTACAAAAAAACCCGCAATGAGAAGAGCAAAGAAAATGAGCCCTGAGATTGGATTATTCATGGGAGACCTCCCTGTTGGGGTTGCAAAGACTTTGCCACTCGCTGGACGGGGCAATTCGCTATTATTTTTCAGAGATTCAACGATATCGAGCAGACCAGGATCGTTTTCCATACAACACAGCTCCCCGTGGTTTTTAAAAAACCTCGGGGCGATTCTAACCCCAGAGTGGGATTATTGCAAGCCACCGATCTGGACGCGAAGATCACCGACCTCGTCCCCCGCAGTCACCGAAGAAGGATCCACCGTGAAAGAGATCTTTTGGATATGTTTAAGATCGACCTTCTTTGCCGCAAGCGAGGTCAGGAACTTGTAATAATTTTTGGAAACATCCACATTATCAACCTTGAACGCGGCACGTTTCCCTTTCGTGTCCTCGATCTCAAAAATAACGCTTTTAGCCTTGTCTGAGTCGATTTCAAAAACAATTTTTTCTTTTTTGGAAAGATCAATGCTCTTCCCCTTTGTGTTCGGATCGAATTGAAAGACAAGCCGCGCATACGCATTCGCAGTCGCGACATCAAAATGAAGCCCGAACACATTCTTCGCGAACCGCCTCATACGACTATTCGCCGAAGAGCCCACCACTTGCGCCACCCCGTTCCCGGGAAGTATTGTCACAGCCGATGTCATCCCGGTGCTCATGGGAACCAGGTCCTGAATCGTTGACGAAAGAGTAGTTAACTGCGGAGTCAGCACTAGGGCTGCCGTCACAGGCGGACTACTTGCATCCACTGAACTTTGTGCTTCCAATACCGGAAAATTTTCCGATCCGCTGCTGGATCCCGTAGTTTGTTCTGTCTCGGATTGACCGCTCAGGCTCGCTGCTAAAGTGGAACTTCCCGACGTTTCACTGCTCCCTACCGATAAGACAGCCGTGGTCATAGCAGGCGCTACGGCAAGTTTTGTGGCAACCATGCCAGCGGCCGCTACTAAAGGGCTTGGGGACGACACAAAATGCTGGAACGTGAGAGAGTGGATCGTAAAATCAAAGCTCTTATCTCCCGTCGCGTTCTGATCAACGATGATGTGAACTTCTTTGACCGCATTGAGAATAGCCGCGTTCTTCAAATTGATGACCAAACGGCCAACACGCACGCCATTGGCCAACGTTTGCGTCACAGCATCCAGAAGCGCGCCACTCGCATCCTTGAATTCGATCCTGATCGCTTGCGGAGTATCCACAGTCGTGTAATAAATGACCAACTGGTTCGCCTGAGCATTATACGCATCTTTTAACTTCCAATAGTGTCCGCCCCATCCTCCGGCTAACGCAACGCTGCTCTTGAACTGGACACCGTAAACACCGGTGGTGCCGCCATTGGGATAGATACCGGGGAACGAACCGTCAGTGCCTTCGCTTTCAACATGACTGAAAACCGCGAGTGAACGATCCGGGACCTCGGGAGCGTTCGAAAATCCTGCCGTCGTTTTTGTGATTTCCACAAGTCTCTTGCTTGCGGCATCGTACAAAAGATTGTACGCAGACTCAAGAGTGTACTTTCTGAGATAAGCTTGAAAATCAACGGCGCCTTGCCCTCCAAGCCCAAGAATGGCCGAAGCGACATCGATCCCAATATATTCCCGGGCCATTTCGCTGGCGGAACGGGCCGAATCAAAAAATCCGTAAGTGCCATTGAGACCTGGGACGTAGTTATAAGCATCCAGCCAACCGAGCACCGCATTGCGATCAATAGGCAATGCCGATGCCAAGGCGTAAGTCGAACCCACGTTCATCACCACCGTGTCGTAATAGTTCGCAAGATGCGAAGGATTGAGCATTTGCTCCGCGAGACTCGGGACACCGGTCGCTCCGGAATAGCCTCCTTCGGGAAGTGCACTGGCGGAGGGAATACCCGGCAGATTGTTCTGCGCCGCCCAGTCCAGTTGACTGACAAGCTGATTGTAGAGCATGTTCCGGAATCCGATAAAAGACATCTCGTCGTTTCGGAGCATCGGCCAGAAACTCTGAAACGCGGCCCCATCCCAGGACATGACGTTCTCGATCACAGTGCCATTCCGGTCCGTATAATTCGCAGTTTTGATCTCGAGATTGTCCCAAACTGTTCTTGAGATTCCAGGATAACGCACCTGGATAAAAGCCACTGCACCACGAACTTCAGAATTCAGCCGATCCACATAAGAAGAGAATTGAGCTGCATCCCGGTCGTAGCTCATGTGAAACACTCCATAAAGGGGGTCCACAAACGCCTGATAGCCGGACGTCTGAGCCGTCAAAAATTGCTCTGCCTTCACGAGGATTGGATCGGTCGCACTAATCCCCGCACTCAATAACGCCCCTTCCATCACGGCAATGCTCTGCGCCATGTTCGCATTATCAAGTAAGCCGAAGGACACATGACCGCTTGGGTAATCGAGAATAGGAGTTCCGGTATCAAGGTTCATCCACGGGATAAGCCCGTTCCAGTTCGTTGCGTTATTCGTCTGCAAGTTCCGAAGACTCGTCAGAACCGCATTGATCTCCGCGAGTGCCTCAGTCGTGCTCATACCATTACTCAAGTTCCCCTTCACCACATCTCCCAGGATCTGAAGATAGAAACCGATAAGGGTCGGCTGCGTGAAGTGCGCGAAGGTCCCGCTCGAGCTTTGGTTATCGTAGGGGAAATGGGTCGCCGGATCGATTCCAGTTCCAGTCTTGAAATATTTCAATCCTTCCGTGACCAACGTAGTTTGGATGACTTCATAAGTGGGCGGAGAAGGGAGATAATATATCCCCTTCGCCTGAACCTTGACAAAATCATTCAAAAGCGGAGAACCCATGGTGCGATCCTGGACAAAAACGATCTCGGCAATTTGGGTTTTATCAAATAACGCCGGCACTTGCACGCTATTGAGGTTCAGCGTGTAATTTTGATAAACAGAGCTCAGAAGGATCTCAAACGTCGCCTTCACGTGGTTCACATCAGTAAATTCGATTTTAACCCGACCGCCTTCACTTCCGCGGGCCGCAAAGATATAATTATTCTCCAGTGAAAGATCCATCGGAAAGCCTTGAAACACTTTCGAATCATCGAAAAACCCAGGACTCACCGATGCGAAAGTAAACGAGGAACTACTCGGGGAGAGATCGTAATCATATTCAAACTCCGATGAAGATAGTTGCGTGAAGTTCATAATAGCATCCGGTTGACCTGCCACAGCATTGCGCCCCCCCGCTGAGACCAACGGGTAAAAACCTTCGAGGGAAGTCAAAAGATCGGGAATGTAAGGAGCCCCGTTTACCACCGGAATATAAGCCAGACCTTTAGTCTCAACCGTATAACTCGTAGCTCCCAACTGATCTTGCACGAGATTAATTAATCCAACCGTTCCAAACCCGGTGAGATCAAATGTGAAGTTCTGATGAGTAGCGCCCAGAGTCACGCTATACACTTTCTTCAGATCAGGATTCGTGGAACTCACGAACTCAACTTTCAATACGCGGCCGGCAGTGCCGTTTAAGGCAAGCGTCACACTCGTCCCAAGATTCTGACCGGTGCCATGAAACACTTTCAGATCATCGAAATATCCCCAGCCGATCGTGCTAAACGTAAACTCGCCTTTATTAACAACATTAGACACTCCGCTAAAAGTCGTGGTCCCGGTCTGCGTCAAAGTTACGGTCGCGGCGTCTGTCGCGACAGTGGTCCCGTGATTGGAACTGACGTCGGGATTCCCGACGAAACTCGTGAGAGCGGTCTGGTTATAAGTCACTCCCCCGACAGGCGGGATGTAGCTTAACCCTTTAGTCTCAACCGTGTAACTCGTAGCTCCCAACTGATCTTGCACGAGATTAATTAATCCAACCGTTCCAAACCCGGTGAGATCAAATGTGAAGTTCTGATGAGTAGCGCCCAGAGTCACGCTATACACCTTCTTCAGATCAGGATTCGTGGAACTCACGAACTCAATTTTCAATACGCGGCCGGCAGTGCCGTTTAAGGCAAGCGTGACACTCGTCCCGAGATTCTGACCGGTGCCATGAAACACTTTCAGATCATCGAAATAGCCCCAGCCGATCGTGCTAAACGTAAACTCGCCTTTATTAACAACATTAGACACTCCGCTAAAAGTCGTGGTCCCGGTCTGCGTCAAAGTCACGGTCGCGGCATCTGTCGCGACAGTGGTCCCGTGATTGGAACTGACGTCGGGATTCCCGACGAAACTCGTGAGAGCGGTCTGGTTATAAGTCACTCCCCCGACAGGCGGGATGTAGCTTAACCCTTTAGTCTCAACCGTGTAACTCGTAGCTCCCAACTGATCTTGCACGAGATTAATTAATCCAACCGTTCCAAACCCGGTGAGATCAAATGTGAAGTTCTGATGAGTAGCGCCCAGAGTCACGCTATA